>Ga0214163_1000007_pt1 | contig 116578 bp, 132 predicted proteins | sample LakMenepilimnion_2_FD_153001 | JGI IMG/M metagenome (GOLD analysis project Ga0214163, IMG submission 153001) | Freshwater microbial communities from Lake Mendota, WI - Practice 15JUN2010 epilimnion v4 | ecosystem: Environmental > Aquatic > Freshwater > Lake > Epilimnion/Euphotic zone | place... | reverse complement strand
GTTCTGGAGTTCATCCATTAACGTTGTTCAAATAGGGAGACTAGTTCTCCCTTTTATTTAATGCATCATTCTATCTTCCCAAGGGATAGCAATTGTAATAAGAACAAGCAGGGAATACATTCACGTATACTGAATGTTAGACACCATTAGATAACACCTACCTGACAGGTGCTACTTATTACAATTGAATGCAGAGGGGATAAGTCTCGAGCCTAATGAATGATGAACATGTTCTATCACAGTCATTCATTGGTAACAACCAGCCACTGTAAGGATACGTCCTGGTGTGGAGATAGATAGCTTCAACCTGCTAAAAGGTACAGAGAGGGTAATCAGTCCTCTCATATAGTCAGGTGGCGAAATTGGTAGACGCTACTGCATGGTAACAGAAGTTTGGTACGACCTGTCAAATTAGTTGAAATGTACTAAGGGGTAGAGGCAACGTAAATGAATCCAAACATACAGGTTCGAATCCTGTCCTGACTACGACAGTTAGACATAAGTCTTTGGTAGTTCTTAGATGAGTGTACTATGCGTGAGGTGGTTTAATAACTTTCCACCAGTAGTGTCCAAAACTAAAAGTTAATACAAGAAGGGTGATGAGAGAAAGTCTTACTAACAAGTATTTCATCACCATCTGTATCATTGTGCTCAGTTGATAGACCTGGCTTATTAAAACTATTATTCCTAAGCATGAATTTAAACTGCTTATTATTTATTGTATTTTTTAACCTTTTAAATATTTCAAACATGAAATCTATTATCTTATTAGGAGTATATCTCCTATCGTTTGTTAGCATCTATATGATGTTGTCGCTTGTTGGTCTAGTATTTAGTAATGCTAGTTATGTGGACATATTACGTAGTAGTCCTTGGAGTATGATATATTCTTTATTCTTTGGTTGGTGGTTGAGTATATTTCCAGCTAGAGAGTATTATCTACTTAATCAATCATATTTAGATAGAGTGTTCAATTAGGACACTCTTTCTTTTAAACTATTATATAGCATTATGAAACTATTATATCCAGTTATTGATGGTCACAAAGAGTGTGGTGATTGTCATATTATAAAGCAAGTGTCTTTATTTAAAAATAGATGTAAACCTAATAAAGATGGTTCATTTTCTCCAGAAACTATGTGTAGAGATTGTTCAAAGATACGTGTTACAAAATATAATAGATTACGAGGAATAAAACCTAGTAAAAGATATCCAATCATTGATAATTATAAAAGATGCACAACTTGTAATGAAAATAAGCATATATCTGATTATGATTTTAAATGGAATGGTAAAATGTTTGCTAAATGTAAACCTTGTCTAAAATTGTATGTACATGAAATGAGTACTAAGCATGGAAGAAAACAATACTCAAAAGATTGGCATTCTAAAAACAAAGAGAAAGAGATAATTAGACGTAAAGAGTATAACGTTTTTCAAACAGAAAATTTAACAGATTATTATATTAAATCTTTAATAATTAGACCAGGTGATCTTGAATACATTGATGTAACACAAGAAATGGTAGACATGAAAAGAAAACAAGTATTATTATTACGTCAAATTAAACAATCAAAATCATTATGAAAAAGCAAGTAAAAAAACAAGAAGTAGCAGAGTTAATAGTAGTTAACTCGATAGAAACAGTAACAGTAGATGATGTGCGCATTGTGTGTCAAAAAATTGGTGATAAGTTAACTAAGACATATAACAAGACAGCAGATATTAAAGCTGCACAAGCTGCTATTAGTGCTTATGGTACAGCTATTCATGCTGTTAAAGCTCAATTGATTTATAAGAAGATGACTAGTACTCCTAGTAAAATAGAATTCTTTGAAACTAATTAGTTATGGAAAGATTAAATTATATATTCCCTGCAATAATGGGAGTGCTAGCATTTGGTGCAATGTTGCAACAAAACAATATATGGACAGCTTGTATGTTCATATTTATATCAGTGTCATGTATATGTATTGCTGTACATGAGCGTTCAAGGAAATAACTGCCACTAATACATAAATTATTCACACATTCTAAATCATCAATAAGATGGCAACACTAGACTTTACTTTGCGTCAATACTATGATTGGTGCAAAGATTACCCATTAGTTATACATGACTTCGCTTATGTCAATAACTTTGTGGTAGTGCAGATTAAAATTAGCTTACTTGATCAATTGCATTCAAGTGGCTACATCAGCATGAAATAGGTTAAAAGGTGGTTGTTTAGAGCTCTTGGACATTGTCCTTGAGCTCTTTTATTTTTTCACATTCTAAACATGTATAAACATGAGAGATCAATTAAATGAGCTAGTGAGACTAGCTAAGCAATTACGTAGTACAATTCAGGTCAACAATATAGATGACCAAACTATTTTAGTATCCACTTGGATAAGTGTAAGAAGAGGTGGCGCAGATTATTATGCTGTATCATTTCTAGCTAACAGAAAGTTAGAAGTTGCTCTATATCAAAAAGATGATTACATTAGTAATAATATCAATATTGATATAGAGAATGTTACTGATGTTGAATTAGATGAGATCATATTGCGTAGTAAGGAAGATATTATTACCTTTATAGCAAAATTAGATGATAATCGTGAAAAACGAAGATTGGCTAAGATTGCAGAGCTTCAAAATCAACTGAAAGAGCTAAATGAAATACACTAACGTACAGTTAATATTTCCAGAGTATCATCCTGATCAATTAGAGAAAGGGATGTACTTTGTATCTATGCATGGACTTGTTCAAGACAATCCATATGTTCATATATATGAGCTTGATGTCGTTCCAAGAGATCAAGGTAAGTATATTGAGAAACATGGTCTTCCTGTAAGGCCATATCTCGTAATGAGTACAAGCACTAATCCTGATATAGCACCAACAATTGTAGCACATCCTCATCAGATATATTTATCTGTAGAGCAAATGAATTATTGTTCTGCTAGGGGCTACATTGAAATACTTACGTATGACGATGGTGAACCAGTGCTTGAGAAGAATGGTGATGTGGTCTTTTATATCGATCAAGAGTTTGATGACTTTGATGACGATGATGATTGGGAATACAACACATTCAATAACGAAGAAATGATTTAATAAACAAGAAATACAATTTAAAACTAGAAATGATGAAAAAAACGTTGAAATTAGAAAACCCAGGATTGACAAAAGAAAACTTCAAGAATTGGATAACAGACAAAAGTAAGAAATCAGTTAAGTATTTAGCAGGCATCAATAGACCAATTTTACCTTCGCATGTAACAAAGTTGGCTAACTCAGTTACAAAGATGGGTATCATTAGACCTATTGTATTAACTAGTATATCATTTATTGATGGTAAACTAGCTTGGTATATTATCGATGGTCAACATTTATTTAATGCGTTGTTGCGTAATGGTGTAGATATACCTTATGTATTTATTGATGTTAAAGATAAGAAAGACTTAGTAGAAAAGATTGCATTATTAAATGCATCATCTAAGAGCTGGGTTATACAAGATTATGTAACTGCATGGGCATCATTAGAAAATGACTATGTTAAGCTTAATACATATTTTAATATCTATGATTTAGAATTCACTGTATTGGCTACGATATTAGCAAATCAAATACCTTATTCTCGTGTTGGTAATTCACCTATTACTAAAAAAATAAAGAATGGTGAATTTAGAATTATAGAAGAAGAACATGTAGTTAAGATTCTTGATCAATTAACAGATGTATTAAGCATACTGAAACGTCAGAATAGACATGAGAACTTTTATTTGTGTTCAGAGTATGTAAGTTTTTGTAAAAACTCTGTAAATTACGATCATAAAAAGTTCATGAAGAAACTACATGATAAGAAGAAAGACTTTATTCTTGCTACTCAAGAAGAAGGTAAGTTAAAACAGTTATTTGAAGAACTAAAATAAATGGAAAACTTAGAAATAATGAGTTTATTTCCAACTCCTGTGCTCAGAGTGAGAGTACAGGAGTATTTCAAAGATGAAATATGGAAATTAAAACAGCTTGAAATGGAGCATGTGTATGGTAATGATATTACCAAAGATCTTAATCATTTTAAATCAATAGAGTCATATTGTTTAGACTTACCAGGTATGGAGAAACTAAAGGCTTATATTGAGAAAGAGGTTAAAGACTTTTATGTACATGGATTGGCTATTGATGGTGACATCATGATAACACAGAGTTGGGTTAATAGAAATATAAATGGTGGTGGCACACACGCACATTATCATCATAATTCTGTAATTTCAGGTGTGTATTACATGGATGTACCAGATAACAGCACACTTATAAAGTTTTATAAGGCTGATGTAGATAGATCAACAGTTTATAGATTAGAGCCAGAGGTTAATCCTAATTTATTTGAAGGTAATCCATATGCTCAAACTGTTGCTACTATACCTGTGGCTAATAGTGAGATATTATTATTTCCTAGCTATCTACCTCACTCTGTACCAGACATGGCTACAAGTAAAGATAGATGGACGTTAGCATTTAATACTGTTCCTGTTATATTAGGATCAAGAAACACATTAACTGAATTATTAATTAAACCAAATATATAATGATTAAAACTAGAGTGGGTAAACTTGTAAAGGTTAAGAACCAGGACAAGAAGAAGGCAGCTAATAATACTTATCAAGCTGTAATTTTAAATAGTAATGGACAGTATAACGCATATCTGTTTACAGATGTAGAGATTACTGTAGCAGCTGAAAGAGCTCGCAAGAATATAGAGGACCAAGTTGAACGTAGTGTAATATCTAAACTATTAGACTAATGAAAGCAGAAGACAAAGCAGAATTATTGTCATGGATAATGGCAGCATTTGTAATTCTTGTTGGTTTTTTGATGTTAGTAGGATTGATGATATTCATTGAAATTAAGCAAGAAGGTGATCCAAATAGTAATAGATTTAGTCATGATGACTTTAACAATTATAATCAGGAGCCATTTAGCATAATAGTTGATGAAGAAATTTATGTTCCAGAGAAGTTAACAGGTAAATACACAAAGAGTGGTATATTGATACTACCTAAATCAGAAAGAGGATGGTAAAGGATAGAGTAACAGCAGTACTATTGACAGTTATAATATTATACTTTTGTATAAGAACTGTAACGTTTTTATATGGCGTAGTTTTAGTTGTTAGCTCTCCTTTATCAGGTAACACTGATACCACTTATAGTAATTATCCAGAGTTAGATAGAAGAAACTTAAAATCTCAATTAAAATATCATGAAAACAATAAAGTTAAAGCTGACAGTACAAGATCAAAGTAATCCTGTATTAGTTGATAATGAAGACAATGTAGTTGTACCTAGTTCTCGTATGGCGTGGGTGGTTCAAAAAGATGGCAAGATTGTTAGTGCACCTCCTGCTCTTTTGGCACATTACATGGGCACTGTAGTAGATGTACAAATAGATTCTGCAGGTAAGCCTGTATTATTAAACGATAAAGCAATCATTGTACTATGACAACGACAGGATCAACACATGCAGAGTTTTATCATCCAACACAAGATGATGTTTATTGTACTGTAGAAATCAAATGGTCTCATTATTATGCACCTGCAACATTAGAAGAACCAGGTGAAGATGACATCACTATCAAGAGCATGAAACTACTCACATATTGTGATGAGTATGTTAAAGATATGGAGGTGCCTGAATGGATAACATCAGATGATATTTATGAAGCAATAGACTTAGATGACTATTATGATGGAGACGATAACTAAAGCACATCCAGTATTTTATGTTTTAACTTTTGCATTCACTATAATGGTGTCTGCTATAATTAATCGAACTATGAACAATAAAGCACCAGAAATAGAATCACCACAGGTGATTAAAGCTATCGTCAATGTATTTAGATCTGTTGATGAAGAATTACAGATTGAGCATATGCGTAGTAAAAGACAATATCTTGAGAAGTATAACTTACGTGAGATCAAGACTAATAAAACCAGGACAGCGTTAGAACAATGGAACTAGTAGATTTCATACATAGAAAGAATCTCCTCACTAAACAAGAATGTGAGGAGATTATTGAAATATTCGAAGCAAATGATAAATATACATTTGATGGATATATTGGTGGAGGAATAGATACTAATGTAAAAGAATCTTCAGATTTTAATGTTGCTGAAGAAAATAATAGTACAGTTAAAAGACTGTATGGAGATAAGTTAGATGATATTGTTGATAATATGATTGTTGAGATGTATAAATATATGGATAAGTTTCCCATATTTTTAAACACTACAGTTAATATTGATGCATATAATATTCAAAGATATCTTCCAGGTCAAGGTTTTAAAGCTTGGCATTATGAATCAACAGAAAAAAAGATTAGACTATTTGTATGGATGATCTATCTAAATGATGTTGAAGATGGTGGTACAGAGTTTATGTTTCAACAACATATAGAACCAGCGCAGCAAGGTAAGTTATTATTCTTTCCTGCTGATTGGACTCACACACATCGTGGACAAGTTAGTCACACTAAAACTAAATACATTATAACAGGATGGATATCTTTAAACTCACAATAATCATGAATTCATGGAGGTATTAATTTATGATATCGAGACAATGCAGGAGTTATTTCTGATACATGTCTATGATCCAAAAGAAGATAAACATTATGATTTCCTAATTAGCCAATGGCATGATAATTTTGATGCATTTGTAAAGCTATTGCTTGACAAACCAGATTATTATTGGGTGGGTTATAATAATCTTCGTTTTGATGCTCAAGTGGTAGAATGGGTGCTGCGTAATTATAACAATTGGTATGAACATAGTGGGTTAGAAATATGTGCTAAGATTGCACAGAAGGCTCAAGATGTGATTGAAGATGCTAATTACGAACAGTTCCCAGAATATCGTGAAGAGGATTTGTCGTTCAAACAGATAGATTTGTTCAAAGTTAATCACTACGATAATAAGAATCGTATGGTTAGCCTTAAACGTCTTGAGTTTGAGATGGATCTTGAGAACATCGAGGAGATGCCTATACATCACACAAAACGTGACATGACTCAAGAAGAGATAGATGTTACAATGAAATATTGTGTGAATGACGTTATGGCAACCTATGAGTTCTTCAAGGTTACAACAGGTGATACAGATCATCCATTATACAAAGGCAATAATCAATTGCAGCTAAGACTAGATATACAAGAAGAGTTTGGTATTAACTGTATTAATTATTCTGATAGTAAGATTGGTGATGAGATGATTAAGAAGTATTATTGTGAAGAGGAGAAAATAACATATGCTAATTTACCTCGCACAGGATTCTTCAGAAAGAAAATCGTTGTAAAAAACTGTAGACCTGATTATTTAAAGTTTCAAACTGGTCAGCTTATTGAGTTCAAAAAATATATAGATAAACTTGTATTAGGACTTAATGATGACTTTAAAGAAAGTATAAATTTTTATGGCAACACTTATACGTTTGCTAAAGGTGGCTTACACACAGAGAACAAACCAGAGGTATTTGAAGCTGATGATGAATATGAAATCATTGATTGGGACGTTTCTAGTTATTATCCTGCTATTATTATCAATAATGGTAGGTATCCTCAACATCTTGGTAAAAAGTTTCTTACTGGTTATAAACGTATGTTTGAAAGGCGTCTGGAACTTAAACCACAGGCTAAGAAAGATAAACGCATTGCAGGGATTGTTGGGGCTCTTAAGCTTGCTGTCAATTCTGTATATGGTAAATCTTCTGATATGCAGTCGTGGATCTATGATAGACAACTCACTATGTTTACTACTATTACTGGAGAGCTTAGCTTGCTTATGCTTATTGAAGCGTATGAGTTAGAAGGTATACATGTAATCTCAGCTAATACAGATGGTGTCACAATTAGAATACAAAAGACACATCTTGATAAAATGCATGAGATTAACGCCTGGTGGTCTGATTTGACTAAGTATGAGCTAGAGCGTACAGATTATAGTAAGATTATATTCTCAACAGTCAATGACTATTTAGCTATTAAAACTAATGGAGAAGTTAAAAAGAAGGGTGACTTTCTTACAGATTTTGAATTACATAAAAACAAGTCTGCTAGGGTGGTGCCTATTGCTCTCGAACGTTATTATTGCGATGATATTCCTATTAGTGATACTATTACTAATCATAGTAACATCTTTGATTTTTGTCTTCGACAGAAAGCTAGCAAGGACTTTCATTATGAGGGTAAAGAAGGAAGTAGAGTTACTATGTATAACAAGTTAATTAGATACTATGTCTCTAAAACTGGTGAGAAGCTGTTAAAAGTGAAGAACCCAGAGTGTTTATCCAACGCTGCACCAATATCACAAGTGGAAGCAGGCGAGTGGGTAATGACAGTGTGTAATAAGCTATCTAAGGATCATCCTCTAGATAATATAAATCATTCTTATTACATCGAGAAAGCAGAAAGAATTATTAACAAGATTAGTTATAATGGTAAGAAACGACCAGTTATAATTGCTAATCAATTAAGTTTATTTTAATGGCAGGTACAGAGAAGCAAAGAGAAGAGATCAACAGGAAGTTGGTCTCTATGCAAATGGAAATGATAGGGCTAACCTATGATGACGCAGTGAACACACCAGAGTTCTGGAGAGTGTATACATTGACAACAGCACAAACATTAGAATGGCGTAAGCTAGCTCTACCACTTATTAAGAAGACATTCAAGTGTAATAAGAGAAGAGCAGAGTTAACCATGGGTATGTTTGAGCTTAATTTAGGATTACGTGAATTTAATCCTCCAGAAGAGGAGTTTGATACTACACACATCCACACAACAATACCAGAACCTCATCCTCATGATTTATTTAGTGAAGCACACTTAATAAAAGATCAAGAGCCTACATTCTGGCAGAAGATTAAGAAGTTCTTTGTAGGATATTATAATTAACACTTGATGTTAGTTATATGCATTTGCTACTAAAATTGCCAATTGAATATATTTATATGCGAAAGGGTATAATATTGCACTATTTACAATATTTATGCGTGAAAGGGTATAATTTTATACAAAAGTGTAAAATATTGCACGTTAATTCGACTATTTGTCGAATTGTGTAACATAATTTAACAAGTTTTGTTACAAAAATAGGCGCAATTCGAAAATAATAGGCGCATATTGGTAGTATTACTACCAATTTTAGGAATTATTTAAACTAGCCTCAGAGAAATCTGGGGCTTTTTTGTTTCACAATTTAAATCATAAACAATGGGAGCACAATCATTCATCCTAAGAAAAAGAGCAAAGAGTGCATCAGATGCATTCAGTTTAGCACAAGAAGATGCTATTGAAGAGTATGGTAATGACATCTATAATGGTACCATCAGTACATGTAATTCATTTAGAGACATTACAAAAGAGTTTAGACGTAGTGGCCTTAGTGCTATAGACTTTAGTCATAGTATGGTAAATGATATGAACAAAAGAGACTGTTGTGTCATTTGTGAAGTTGAACCTAAGGTAAATACTAACAAGATCAAGAGTGTTGTAGAAAATGCTGTTGTTAAGGGTACAAGTAAATGGGAGCTTCAATATAATGTGTACACTGGTATGGATGATAGACAGTTGAAATCATTCAAGACTAAGACTGATGCTGTTAAATATGCTCGTGAGTACACTGAAAAGACACAGAATACAACATTTGTACGTATGGAAAAGACTCTTATTAATCAAAACGCTAATGTAGCATGTATCAAATACAAAAGATCAACATCAGAACAAGAAGGACAATATGTCTTCTTTGGTATGGCAGCTTGCTAGTATTCTTTGTGGGATGTGCATCTAATGATGTCACACCCACAACTAAGCCTGTGCACAAGTACAAAAGAGATGATGTTGTGTACGTAAAGCCTGACTCTCTTAGATCGAGAGTATTCTATGTATGGCCAGATAAACTGGCGTATACAGTGATGCATATAGATTCACTCTATAATGCAAAAGTGATGTATAAAGAAGAATCAGAACTATATTAATATGCCAAAGAAAGCAAAACTAACAGAAGACAGATTAGAATGTCTTCATTGTAATGATGTACAAGATGTATCAGTAATAGAAGAGTTGTTTGAACAAACAGGCAACTTTTCTTCTGTTACAATGTATTGTAAAGCATGTAATGGGAAACTAATAGCACGTTTCTCTCCTAGTGGATTTTATTCGTTTAATTGGTTCAAACCAGATTGGAAGAGAAACTATAACGCAAAACATAAAAATAGAAAATAAACATCAAGTTATAAGTTGATTTATTTAAAATAATTTAAAGTTATAAGTTGATTAAACAACAAGACAATGGATAAAGAATTTGTAACATACGAGCAAGCATTAGCCTTAAAGGAATTAGGGTATGATGATATATCATGGTTTGATAATCAAGCATCATTATATGATGTAAATGGAGAACATACCATGTACACTAATTATGGTGTAATGTATTCAGGATTATCAGATGGTTATATTCCTGCACCACTTAAACAACAAGTATTTAGATGGTTTAGGGAGAAGTATGAAGCATATGCAACTATCACAACTGAGACAGGAGAAGGTTTATATCATCACTTTATCATACAGGGAAATGACGCATTTTTTACCTGGAGTAAAATTTACTATACCTACGAAGAAGCAGAGAATGCTTGTATAGATAAACTTATAGAAATAGCTAAACAACAAAAAGATGGTTGAAGATAAATTGTATAGTGCTATAGAAGCTGCTATTATACGTTGGAATCTTGATGGTACTAAAACAGCAGGTGAATTAACAAGAGAGATTATATCAATAATTAAACAACAAGACAATGGCTGATAAAAAAGGATGGTCTATAAAAATAGGCAATAAAAAACTGATGATTATGCATCGTTCATTGCTTATGGATATTCCAGTAATTGTTTTACTAGGAATTAAGCCTCACATTAAAGCTTTTGGTTACTACATTTACATTAAAAACCAAATCTAATGGCAGATATATCAATGTGTAGAGACATGAAATGTCCTATGAAGTTTACGTGCTACAGGCACACAGCACCAGAGAATCAGTTTAGACAATCGTTCTTTTCTGAATCACCTCGTAAAGAGGGAACCTTTTATTGTGATCAATATTGGGACAATGAAGGACGTACATTAGATCCAAAGTTTAGAGAATACGAACGTTATAATGACACAGAATAATGATACATTACGAAGATTACGAGCACGAAGCTCAAAAAGATTTAGTATATTTACAAGAAGATATGCAAGCATTTTATCGATCATTAAATGACCCTGGAAAGGCTCAAATAGAGGTTTTTATGAGCGATAAAATAGAATTAAGTGAGCTACAAGTTTTACAGGAGAAGGCTCGAATTAATGTTTGCATTCCTCAGAGTTTAATTGCTAAAATAGATCATAGAATAATTAGAAATTATGAACGTAAAATTGACGCTCTATCATTTTAAAGAGTTACTCAAGAATGGTTTTACTTTAGACATGGTCTTTCTCCTCAAACTAGTGGAGGAAGGCCATGATCTAAAAGATGCATGTAATGGAGATCCTAAACTGGAGATCCTTGCTCAGGGTATTTATCGTAAAGGATTAATATCAGGAGATAACAAAATCACATTGACAGGTAAGAACGTATTGAAGTTTATCAAGGAGGAAGCTCCTAATGATAAAATCATTAAGAAGAAACCTGCCACTGAAGATTTTCAAAGATGGTGGAAAGCATTTCCAGGTACTGATACGTTCAAGCATAAAGATAAAAGCTTTGCAGGCTCTAGATCTTTACGCAGAGATGTGGAGAACTGTAAGCTTAAGTTTAACGCCATTTTGTCAGAGGGAGAATACACTGCAGATGATTTGATAGCTGCTGTTGAGTTTGACGTTCTTCAAAAGAAGGAGAATTCATACAAATCAGGAGAAAACAAACTTAAGTATATGCAGAATAGCTTGACATATCTGACACAGAGAAGCTTTGAACCATTCATCGAACTTGTAAGACAGGGTATTACAATTGAAGAGAAACCAAAAACAGTAGGAGCAACAGATATATGATATTTCAAGATTTGGCCAAGGCAGTACAGGATGGTATTGATGGTAAGAACAGTGGCATTCCTATGGGGTTTGATAGACTTAACAGATACATTGGTATCAGGAAGTCTATCTATACGCTTGTGGGTGGTTTAACAGGTTCAGGTAAAACTAGCTTCATCGATGATGCCTATGTTCTCAATCCATTCGATTGGTATATATCTAGACAAGGCCAGGCGTCTGGCATTAAGCTCAAGATTATATATAGATCCATGGAGCGTAGTAAGACGTACAAGATGGCTAAGTGGGTGAGTAGAAAGATATTCTTAGATCATGGTACAATCATTCCTGTTAGTAAGCTGTTAGGTTGGCAGAAGGAGAAGATGACACATGATGAACATGATTTGTTTCTAGCACAAAGAGACTATGTTGGTAGCATGTCAGAGATTATTACAATCATTGATGGTCCAGACAATCCAATAGGTATTGCTAAGCAATTGAGAGATCATGCTGAAGAGAATGGTAGAATAGAGGAGGTTGATAAGTATAACAGAGTGTATATTCCTGATGATGAGAACACAGTAACACTAGTTATTATTGATCACATTGGTTTATTGAAACTTACCAAAGACTATAACAACAAGAAAGCAGCTATTGATAAGATGTCTGAAGAGCTTAGATATGCTCGTGATATGTATGGTTACAGTCCAGTAGTTGTTAGTCAGTTCAATCGTGATATTGCTAATCCTATGCGTATTAAGAATGGTGACGTAGAACCACAGCTAGAAGACTTCAAGGATAGTTCATCTACTCAAGACGATGCTGATGTTGTGCTAGCATTGTTTGATCCCATGCGCTATAAAGTGGAAGACCCTAGTGGTTATCAACTAGATAGACTTAAAGATGAATTTGGTGCTAAGTATTATCGTTCACTACGACTAATCAAAAATAGTTATGGTGAGGATGATATTAGAATTGGTCTTGGCTTCTTAGGCCAGGTGGGTATGTTCAAAGAACTACCAAGAGTTAAGAATATGAGTGAGTATGATTATCAATCAGTAGTAAATAAAACATTTTTCTTAGAACCTTAAATAATTAAAACAATGGCAACAATTAACGAAAAACAAGCCCTATTAACTAAGTATGACAATCTTATGTCAATGTATCATAAAGCAATTGCTAAAGATGATGTAGAAGAGATTAATGGTATTGAGTTACAAATGAAAAAGATACGTATTCAGCTAACAGCATTTGGAGACGTAGCTAATCCAACAACTGAAACATTAGATGAGCAACCTTCGTAATCAGAGGCAACAAGAGTTTGCTAAGATATGGCTAGATAAGAAATGGGGCATACTAAATCTATGCCCCAGATTTGGTAAGATCTATACGACAATTAACATACTAGATAAGTATGATCCTGACATATCTGTCTTGATTGCTTATCCAGATGTTAAGATTAAAGACTCGTGGGAAGAAGACTTTAAAGCAAGAGATTACAAGAATCCTAACATTACTTATACAACACATTTGTCTATGCACAAGCATACAACTAATATGTATGATATTGTAATCATTGATGAGATACATTTGTTAAGTGATGCGCAAATTGATGCTGTGTATGACTTGACATTGATTAACCATCAAGTATTGGGACTAACTGGTACTCTATCAACCTCAACAGAGTCTGAGCTTGACATGAGATTGCAGCTTCCTGTGTTAGCACACTATCCTATTGAACAAGCTATTGAAGAAGGCGTTATTGTTGATTATCAAATCACAGTGATAAAGGTACCTTTAGACAATAAGATTGTTCAAACTGTTAAGGGTAAAGCCAGGACAGAGAAGAAACATTTTGATGCGTGTAGTTGGGTGATCGACAATCTTGAGAGTCAAGGCAGAAATACAATGATGCTGCGTCTCAAAAGAATGAGAATCATTCAAGGAAGTATTGCTAAGTTAAGAATGACTAAGGCAATATTAGACAAGTATGCCAGTGAGCGCATTCTTGTGTTTTGTGGTACTACTGATAGTGCAGATAGTTTAGGCATCCCTTCACACCATAGCAAATCGCCTGACAAAGAAGGCTTTAAAAGGTTTGCAGAAGGCGAAGGAAACCATATGGCTGTTGTAAAGATTGGTAATACAGGAGTTACATACAAACCTTTAAACAAAGTGATCTTGAATTACTTTGACAGTAACGCTGAGAATCTAGCTCAAAAGGTGAATAGGTGCATGGCTATGGAATATAATAATCCAGACAAGAAAGCACAGATTTATATCATTTCCACCAATGAAGCAGTAGAGGAAAAGTGGTTAAATAAGTCACTAGAATTTTTTGACAAAGACAAGATTAAAGTTGTCAATGTCCCTGGAATTTAGTAACTTAGAGTAAGTAAATTAACTAAATAAATTAAACATGGCAAGTAAACTGATTGGGATCGTTGGATCCACTGGAACTGGCAAATCGACATCGATTAAGCACCTAAATCCAGAAGAAACCTACATTATCAATGTAGCGAAAAAGGAATTACCCTTTAAAGGTTCTGAAACTCTGTACAATGCAGACAAGAAGAACTACAGAGAAGTTGATGAAGCAGTTGAGATCACTCGATTGTTACAAAACATTTCTCAGAAAGCACCCCACATCAAAAACATCGTGATCGAAGATTCAAACTACATCATGGGTTTTAACATTGTGGCACGAGCAACAGAAGTTGGTTTCACTAAATTTAGCATCATGGCTAGAGATATGGTGGCCCTATTTCAAGAAGCTCGTAAACTACGTGACGATTTGAAAGTATTCTATTTCACACATCCAGAGACTATTGAGGAAGGTGGTGAGATTGTAGGATACAAAATCAAGACAGCAGGCAAGCTGATTGACAATCAAATCTTATTGGAAGGTCTATTAACTATGTGTCTTTATACATTTGTAGAAGAGAACAAGGATGGCTCAGTTACGTATAACTTTGTAACCAATAGGTTTAGAAAGTTCCCTGCCAAGACTCCTGATGGTATGTTTGCAGACATCAAGATTCCTAATAACTTACAATTAGTTGCAGACACAGTAGATGAGTATTATAAATAAACTAAATAAAAAACTAGAAACATGGCAATTGGTGGATCAAAAAGAGAAATCCCACAAGGTGGAGATTTTGTAAAGAAGGTTGGTATATTTGAAGCGAAAGTAATCGCTATCAATCCAACTGTAGAGGAGTACAAAGAAATCTTAGGGATTGATTTGAAAGAGGACAGTAAGGCAACTAATTATTATGATGATGTTGCAAAGAAGTTACGCGTTAACGTATGGTTACAAGATGTAAACAGTGACTTTAAAACTAATGCTACGTTTTGGTTAGAGCATGGTGAGAAAGTTAACAAGGATGGCACCAAGAAACAATACATCAATAACATTGGTGTGTGTAGCTGGGCTAGTAGTCAAGAAACTCTTCCTAGTTGGTTTGTTAAGCGTGATCTTCGTGTAGCACATATAGGTGAGGAAGAATTTTTAGGATTTGTACGTATATGGTTAGGTGGTCTTGACTTTTCTGATCCAGATACTGAGATATTCTTGAATTGGGATAAGGTTATGAAAAATAATCTATCTGATTTAAAGGATCAAATCGATGGTGAGTTTACACAGACTGTTGGTGCACTAGCTACAGTTAAGACAAGTGATAAGGGAGAAGGTCCTAAGTCTTACCAGAACATCTTTGTTAAATCATTCTTCCCAGGCTATTCTATTAGAAGCATGCGTATGATTGATTACAACAATCCAGATGTAGTTCGTGGATTAGCATTCAGAAAGTCTTCTGAGTTAAAGATGCACGAGCGTTTCGTTGTTAATGTAACAGGTGAGTATGGATGTAAAGATTTCTATACATTCAAAGAGTTACATGACTATGATCCAGAAGCAAACCTAGTTGAATCAGACAAGGTTATTGCAACTGATGATGCAGATTTTTAGAATTTGTTTTCCATAATTTTTGTTAGCAAAGCCCAGTCTATATTAGATTGGGCTTTCTTTATCTAAACTAAATAAATCACATGGGAATAACAGGAAGGTTGAAGCCTTCTTTCCTTACGCCAGAAAAGATACTCGACAAGATAACAGAGTATGACATATTTAAATATTATATGCCCAATACTGATTGGGAGCCAAATGTTGTGACGTTTTCTCCATTTAGAAACGAGCGTAATCCATCATTCATGATTGGAAATAAGCAGGGAAGGTTAACGTTTATTGATTTTGCAGATACTAGTAAGAGAGGTTCTTGTTTTGATTTTGTTAGAATGGTTTTCAATCTTAGAGATTTGAAAGAAGTTCTAGCACTTATTGATAGAGACTTTGGACTAGGATTCTCCAAAGAAACCAATACAGAACAATACAAACGTATTGTCGCACAATACATCCAACCAGTACGTGCTGTCAAAGCATACTCCAACATCCAAGTGATTGTTAAACCATTCACAAATGATGAATTGGCTTATTGGAATCAGTATCATCAAAGTCTTGATGACCTGAAAGCAAATAATGTTTATAGTATATCTAAGGTTTATCTAAACAAACAACTATTCCCAGCTCCTCTTAGTGAGTTGAGGTTTGGCTATTTGTATGATGATAAATGGAAGATATATCGTCCACACGCTAAGGATAAGAAGAGTAAGTGGGTACCAAACAATGTACCCATCACTGCTATGGATGGTAAAGATGACATCAAACATTGCGATGTAGCATTTATCAACAAATCAAAGAAAGATTATATGGTTATGAAGAAACTTTTTCCATGCAGCTGTGCTGTACAGAACGAAGGATTGGGTTGTTTCTCTCCTGAAAACGTTGAATATATCAAAAGTAACTCTGCTAGTCAGATTCTTAGTTTTGATAGCGATGTAGCAGGTGTAGAGAATTCACAACAAATCACCAAGATCTTTGACTTTGATTATTGTAATGTACCCAGAAAGTATTTATCTGAGGGCATTAAGGATTGGGCTGATCTAGCAAGAGCCCATGGTATGCAAGCAATAGAAGATTATTTAAAACAGAAAGAACTAATATGATAACGCCAAAAGAAAAGGCAGACATGCTTTATTTCAAATTTTTTGATAGTTGTGGAAGTCTTATAGAAGAAGACTCTGTACATGATTATGCTATTCAAACTGCTTCTATAGTAATTGATGAAGTGTTGATGCAGTATGAGCAAATGTCTGATGAAGCATCTATGATATTTATAGAAGGTATATTAGTTAATCCAGTAACGATGATTAACTATTGGCAAAATGTTCAACGAGAATTAATATTACCAACAGAAAAATGAACGTAGAAGAATTAGCAGTAGCTGTAGAAGATCTTGTATACGAGATACAACAAGAGACAGAATGGTTAGAGACTACAGAAGGAGACTCTATTGAATGCATAGGTATTGAAAACCTAGAAGGAATACTAAGCAAATTTTTTGGATTTAAACTTAGAATATCACAATCATGAAAAGAACAGATTACACAAGCTTGAAGCACTTAGTAACAGATGTACCAGTGCCAGCACAAACTAGAACTTACAAACCAGTAAGTAATGCACAATTGATTGATATTACATTAGAATCAATTGACAAAGCAGGATTTAATCTTGCTCAAGAGGCGTACACCTTATCAGGTGATGGTCAGATTGCAACAGGTAAATTTGCATTGAGTAATATACAAGATAGCGAGATGCAGATCCAGGTAGCTTGGCAGAACAGTTACAATCGTATGGTAAGCTTAAAGTTTGCTATTGGTGTACGAGTGTTTGTTTGTCAGAATGGTTGTGTGTCTGGTGACATGGGTACATTCAAGAAGAAGCATCAAGGCACAGTGCAAGAGTTTACACCAACAGCTATCTCTGAGTACATCAAGAGTGCAGGAGATGCGTTTCGTGAGATGCAGATTCAACGTGAGATGATGAAGCAGGTAGAGATTACTAAGCGTCAGCAAGGTGAGCTACTAGGACGTATGGTGTATGAATCAGATATCATTAGCACTATGCAGCTTAACATTATTCGTAAGGAGCTAATTAAACCTTCTTATGACTATGGTGTAGAGAATACATTGTGGGATTTGTATCAGCACACTACGCATTCAATGAAAGAAGTACATCCAGGTTCTTGGATGAGTGACCACATGAGTGCTCATGATTTCTTTGTAAACGCACAAGGTGAATTAATGTCTAGCAATAGACCAGCTATCATTAGTGTACCACAATTAGATTATCAACAATTAGAACTATCGTTATAATGAATTGGCAAAAATTCGAACATTTATTTGATGAGAGTTGGCATTATAAAATTAGGCCATTTATTGAAAGTGAAGCTTGTGACAAGATTTACGAACAATTGAAGGCTGACAGTAAGAGGGGCAAGTTAATTGCTCCTCTTTCTGAAAACGTGTGGAGATGTTTTAGAGAAACACGTTTTCAAGATGTCAAGGTTATTCTCATAGGTATGTGCCCATATCACACAATGGTAAGTGGTACACCTGTTGCTGATGGATTGATGATGAGCTGCTCTGTAACAGGTACGTTACAGCCAAGCTTGTTTCAATTATATCAAGGCATAGAAAAAGAGTTGTATGGTGGTTTTGCTTTCGATAGAGATAGAAACCCAGATCTAACATTCCTGGCTAAGCAAGGTGTGTTATTATGTAATGCTGCACTCACTACAGAAGTTAATAAAGCAGGCTCTCATATTCAAATATGGGAACCATTTATGAAATATCTACTAGAAGAGATGTTTGCATTTACAGGTATACCAATTGTATTCTTTGGTAAAGAAGCAAGTAAGCTTAAAAAGTATGTGTCACCATTCACATTTCATTTTGAATTGGCCCATCCAGCTGCAGCTTCTTACAGGAATAGTGAATGGGATACAGAAGGAGTATTCACAAAAATTAACACGCTAATCAAAGAGACCAATGGGTATAAGATTGATTGGCTACAAAAAGCAGACATATGAAAAATTACGAACCAGGAGAATTAATCATTGTAGGTGGAAACTATGGAAATGAAATAGGTTTCTATCGTGGGCTAGGTCATAATACTATCCAGTATTATATACCAAGAGCCATTACACACTGTGTACCAAAAGGTCAAAAACCTTGGACATCTTACGTTGGTGGTCAGTACAAGAATTCTAGAGTGGCTAGATACCATCCAGACCTTGTAACAGATCCAAAAGAAAGAGAAGAATTAGAATTAGCACTAGAAATTATCAGAGAGAACAACGTACTACCAATTAAATACTAGAAACATGATCTTAGAAAAACAAACACAATCTTTAATACATGAAGTAAATGGTACACAGTCTACCATTGGTATGTCTTTGGACCTTGACTCAGCTCAGGTCTTGATGCAAATGTTGAGTAAGAATCTTTACTCAGATGCAATTGGTTCTACGATACGAGAGTGTGCTAGTAATGCACTAGACTCTCATCGTAGAGCAGGTGTTGATGCACCAATTATTGTTAAACTATCCAAGAATAACAATAATAGTTATGAATTCTCTGTTGAGGATTTTGGTACAGGCTTAGATGCTGATGATGTAGAAAACATTATCAGTAAGTATGGTAAGAGTACAAAGCGTAATAGCACTACAGAATTAGGTATGATGGGTCTTGGTTTCAAGGCTCCATTAGCCTATGCGTCTAGCTTCTACTTTACAACACGTAAGAATGGTGTAGAGCGTAAGTATATGATGTACGAAGGAGAAGAGGTTAACTCTATCGACTTGTTACATGAAACACTTACGCCACACAGTAATGGTGTTAAGGTTACTATTCCTGTTAAGTGGTCAGATAATTATGATTTCAAGACTAAGATTAAAGAGCAGCTAGCATATTTTGAGAGCGTGTACTTTGATGTTGAAGGGATGGATAACCAGTTTAGTATCTTTAGAAGTGAGCACTATCAGAAGTCTGAACTATGTCCAGATCATGATCTACACGTATGTCTTGATAATGTCTACTATCCATTAGATTTTGACAAGCTTGGTATCAAGCGTATCGATGTACGTCTTGGTCTTAAGTTTAGTCTTACAGATGGTATCTTCCCAACTCCTAACAGAGAGGCATTACGATACACCCAAGAAGCTAAGCAGATCATTCTTGCTAAGATTGCAACTGTAGCTAATGATTTCATGACTAAATACAATGATACTATTGTAGATACTGATGATGTACGTACAGCTATTGAGTATTTTAGTTCAAATGCTAGATATATCAAGAACCACAATGGTGATGATATGGAAGTTACTGAAATCCTGAAGCATGCTACTATTCCAATGCGTAAACCAACGTTGATAGGATGTACGTATTTTACAGCAGAAAGTCTTTTCAAAGTTAAAGACTATATGATGCGTGAGTATGAAGCAAAGTATGAACTTAGTAGTTACAGAAGTAGACTATCTGAAACCAGAGGTAGTTGGGATAAGGAAGTTAATCTTAGTAGAAATAGACAAACTGCTCAACTTGTTATATTCACTGGTGTATTTGGTGATCGTAAACGTCGTTACATCAAAGAGATATGGAAAGGTAAATCTGTAAAGTTTGTTAAGAAGGTTAAGGATTTCACACTATTCTCTAAAGATAAGACGTGGACTAGACACACTCATGGTACAGGTACCCCAGATATGTCTTCCTACTTTGATCTATTGAAGTTGTACAACTATCCTAAGACACAGTGGCGAGCTATCATTACAGAATTCAAATCTTGCGTTGCTAAGATAGTTGAAGAGTTTGCTGATCTTGATGCTATTGAAATACCAGAAACATGGATAGCTGCTGACAAAGCTAAGAACTACAAGCCTAAGCCTAAAGCTTCTAAGGATGGTGGCGTAAAAGAGAAAGGTGATGTCAATTGTAAGATAGCTGAGACTCCTGAACGTTATACAGGATCCAATGCTAAGTTCACTCCCATCATATTAAGTGGTAAGACTCTTCACACAAGAAAGAGTTTGACTGTTTATGGTAAGGAGTCTGATCGTCTGGTGCTAGATTATCTATTTGGTATGTTCAAGAATCATGTTCACTTAGTGATTATGTCTGACAGAGAGATTAAAGTGTTGGAGATGTACAATCTTCATAACTTTATGAGCGTAGAAACATTCTTGAAAGGTGATAACAAACCATTCAGGCGTATTGCTACAGCAAGACTTATCAAGAAGATGATGAGTGTTTATGATGCTACATTTAGTGCTAAACCAGGAATGCGTGATGTTCTACCTGATCTTATGTATGATGTAGATAGACTAGTAAAGTTTAAGAAGATTTATTATCATGATTATGTTGTATCACATAAATGTGAGGCATTTGATATTGATAAGTTTGCCTCAGACAATAACAAGTATGATGTAGAGATGTATCCAATGTTATTGAAAGTAGATAAGCTTGTTACAAAGTTTCCATTTATAGAAACTATTGGTTATCACATGAAAACCTATCCTGGTACTAATGTGGATCCAATGATAAGCGTTCTTAAAGATATGTGTCGTTACAAAAAGACACATATGGCTAAGGGCAATTACAAGTTCACCACAAAGGTAAAACCAGAAGTGGTGGAAGTTTTAAGTGAGGCTGCATAAGTTTGATTATCAGTTAGTTAAATAATAATTTCAACTTGAGAATGTCCAGTTTTTTGAACAGAAAACTGGACATTTTTCACAAACAATCACAGAATGAACAATTCAAGTTTAGAGTTTTTCAAGTCCTTATTAGATCGTGATAAGGCAGTATTAGACATGTTGACTGAGTTGACAGGTCCTAGTCTTGAGAAGCAGTATGATAAACCATACTCCAACATCAAGTTTGTAAATGATGTGTTAACTGTCATCTTGAAGGATGGTAGTATTATTAGTAAACATCCAGCTACAATTGATCACTTTAATCTTGCTCGTGAGGCAAGAAGTGAGGTTGAGTTGTTTGCTATTTGTAGTTCTTCTGAAGGTCTTCAAGAGAAGCGTAAGATAGAAGAGGAGATTAAGCGTAACGCAGCATTAGCACAAGGTATCAAAAGCCTAATTGATTTTGCAGAAGATGAGTTTGAAGAGCGTGATGGTGCCTTGTATATGACAGGTATTGATCGTAGTATGCCTCAACTCTTAATTGAGGAATTCATCATGCTGTTTCAAGAAGATTGGAATGATGACGAAGTCAATGAGCGTTGGGAAGGCTTGAAGCGTTTCTGGATGTGGTGTTGTTTAAATCCACGTGCTGAGGTAGCTGATGAGTTGTTTCGCTTCTTGAAAGACAACAGCTTTAGAATCACTAAGCAAGGTTTCTTTGTTGCATTACGTAACGTAGTTACATTACATGGTGGTGCAGAACTTGTACACTTTGTAAGCAACAGCTACAATAAGGTGAAAGCTGTATGGAAGAAGAGCCCTGATAAGTATACAGTGTTCTTAGACAATGGTGAATACAAACTTGTACATGAGGATGATCTTCATGATGATGACTGGACAATATGTGGATATTGCTATGGTGATTTTGTACCTGAAGAAGATCGAGTTGAAGATTCTGAATGTCCAACATGTGGTGGAGAAGGTGGATATGATGATATAGTCGAGAAAGAAAATGGTGAGAAGATTGGTAACTTGACAGAGTTGTATCTTGATCTACCTAATCGTGCAGAGAATCGTTTCACAGATGATTGGACTAAGACGTTTGACATTCGTGTAGGCGTCCCTGTAAAGATGCCTATGGAAGAGTGTAACTGGTCTACACAAGATTGTGCAGCAGCAGGTTTACACTTTACTGCAGATCAGATTCACTATGTAGGATGTGGTGATCAGTCTATGTTAGTGTTAATCAATCCTATGAAAGTTGTTGGTATTGGTCAGCACAAGGGTAGATGTTATGAGTATTTACCAATTATGACTGTACCACGTAACGAGGCTACATCTATATTGCATGATCTAGATTTTGATACTATGCAATTAGATGATGCTTACGCTATCCAGGAGCTTGATAATTTAGCAGAGAAAGTTAAAGAAGGATTCGCAGCTGAAGCTAAGAAGTATAACTTTAATTTCCCTACTATTAATCCTCAAACTGTAGAGAAAATCATTGCTAGTCTTGAAGATATGAAGCAAGTAATTGGTGGGCGTGTGGTTATTGTGTAATAAGTGTTACAATTCTATGTATATTTGTAACAAATATAACACAATATGGCTAAGAGAATAGTAAAGAAGATACCAGTTAAAAAGTCCAGGGTTCCTAAAACAAGGAACTCTGGTACTTTGACAGAATCAGCGTTTTGGTCCTTCATCAGAAGTGCACTAAGGCAGAAGTCAAGATGGTGGAAGCCTATCTCTGAAGCTAAAGCTAAAGCAAAGCGTCCATACAAAGGGCCTTTGAAGAGACAGAAGTTTGAATATCAGTGTAATCAATGTAAGAATTGGTTTCCTGATAAGAAGATTAATGTGGATCATATTTGCCCAGCAGGAAGTCTTAATTCTGCACAAGACCTGCCTGATTTCATTGAGAGGCTGTTTTGTGAAGTAGATAATCTACAGGTATTATGTGAAACATGTCACAATGCTAAAACAAAATCAGAAAAAGATGCAAAAGGAATTACAAAAGTTGTACAAGCCAGAAATGGACTCTAAAGTACAATGGGCAGATTTAACTTCAGATGAGGTTAGGAAATGTTACAAGTTAGGTGAAGACTTTATAATTATTCATAAAGAGGATGTTATGATCTTGACACCACATCAGTTACAAAATGAAATAGTTGGTAAGACAGATTCAGGACGTAAGTATGAATTGTTTGCTTACCTATGGAATCCAACTAAAAAAATAAGTGAACTATAATGGAAGAGAAGCAAGCAATAGTATCGATCAACAAGAATTCTTCATTCACAGAGATTTGGTATGAGGGATCAGTAGAGTTTAATGGTAAGACACATAACTTCTGGCTAGTTAATCCTAGAGGATTAGATGAACAAGGTCGTGAATACGAAATAGAAGTTAGATGGTGGTTCAAGCGTGTCCCTATGGAAGTAAGGAGAATGCATGAGCAAATAGTAGAAGCATATTACGAATCACAAAACAAAAAACAAAATGATTAAAGGATCAGTTAAAACAGAAGCAAGTTATAGAGCTATCGTAATGGATAGCTCTTCTAGTCTAAAAGAGTTTTCACAAGACAGAAAAAAGTATCACAAGAGATATGTTCTTGGTGAGAAAGTTGCAGATGAAGAGAATAAAGCAGCTACAATGGGTAGATTGGTTGAGACTAAACTAATGGAGCCAGAGTTGTTTGACGAGAAGTTCTATCTATCTACATGTCAAAGTGTCCCAACAGGACTAATGTTGGATTTTGTAGAAGCTTTATACAAGCACATGAAGGAAGCTACTAGTGCATCAGGAGAGATAACTCGTGAGTTTGCTGAAGTTGCTCAAGATGCGTATAAAGATTCTGGATTCAAGATTGCGTATGAAGCTGTCATGAAGAAATTTATAGACTCTGACGCAGAGGCATATTTTGATGAAATCATGTTGGTTAGAAGCAAAGGTATGACAGTTGTTAGTATCAATGATGTCACAAATTGTGAAAAAATTGTGACAGAATTAAGGACTAATCCTATCACTGCAGCTATAGTTAATCAAGACCAAACAGCTAGATATGATGTGTATAACCAACTCCAGGTAGAAAATTATACAGTGCATAGTCATAAGTTTAAAAGTATGATGGATAAGGTGATTGTAGATCATCAGGAGAAAATAATTCAAATCTACGATCTAAAATGTACTTGGAGTGTTGAAGGTTTCTACAAAGAATATTATCTTTATCGTAGAGCATACATTCAGGCATTCTTATATTGGCATGCAGGTCATTTCCATTTTCAAGAACTAGTAGACGCAGGATATAAAGTTGCATATCCTAGATTTATTGTCTGTGATAGCACCAATTACTTTAGTCCACTCATCTATACAGTAGATACACAAGACATGACAAACGCCAGAGATGGTTTTGATCTTAAAGGATATACATATCCAGGTGTACTAGAAGTAATAGATGATTTGAAATGGGCTGTTGAGAATAATGTGTGGAATATATCTCGCATGAATCATTTAAGAGGTGGTATAGTAAATGTAAAACAATAACATGGAGTTAAAGAAAACAATCACTAGTATTTTTATGGTGCCCACTCTTAAAATCAATAGAGATGATTTTACTGAGAATAATTTTCTAAATGCTTATTTAGAAGATGTGAGAAGAGATATACAGTATGAAAATGCTGTGTATCTCTTATTCAAACCAGTCAATTTTGATAAATTTAGAGAGTTCTTGGATAAAGAATACGAAAGAACAAAAGATATCATTGATGATTATGATTATGAAGAAGGATTTGTTGTTTTAGTATATCAACTTAATAAGAAATGGGAAAAAGATTTTGATGTTGTTAAACAAGGCAGGTATTCTGAAACTTCTAAAGATTTTCAAAATATATTTACTAAAGTTATTAAAATTGTAAACAATGGTTTACGTAGAGATGAAATATCTCTACAATATAGAATCTTTAACAAGTCAGAAGAGTTACGTAAATACTGGGAAGATAAATTAGATGTATCTTTTACAGATGATATGGAGCTTTGGAGGACTTTTGTTTATAAAGATGAGGTTTTAGATTTAGATAAAATTAAACAAATTGAATTAGTATGAAAGGACTAGAATTATTAGAAAAGAATCCAAATGTAGCTAAGCTTATATGCAGCTACTATTTGGAAATAATGTTAGAATCTTTAAAAGATGAGGCATTGCCTGAAGACTTTAAGAAAAGTATTAGAGAGCAAGGTATAGACAATGAGAAGATTGGTGCCATCATCGATGGTAATCCTAGAAACTTATTAGAATTCTTTGATAACAAAGGAATATTCATCAATGTTACACGCTATATTGCTGGCGATGGTATTACATATTCTATACTAGATAACAACTCTAGTGTTAAGTCGTCAAGAGTTTTTCATACTAGAAAAGAAGCTGATAAAGTAGGCTTAGAGCTAGCTATAGAGAAGCTTGAAGAGGCACTAACTAAATCAGTTAGTGATAAGGAAAATGGTTAAAGTTAATTTTTAAAAGTGATTGTTTAGGAAGGGCTACAATGTTACATTTGTAGCCCTTCTTTTTAAAACAATTTAAACAATAACATATATGGATTTAGGACTAGAAGCCTTGAGTAAAATTACTGTTTTCAGCAAGTATGCAAAATTTATTCCTGAGCTGAACAGGAGAGAGACATGGGATGAAATCATTAGTCGTTATGAGGCTATGATGATCAAGAAGTATCCTTATTTAGAGGAGTCAATCAAGGAGTCTATTCCAATGATTAGAGACAAGAAGATCTTGCCTTCTATGAGAGCACTACAGTTTGCTGGTGCTGCTGCTGAAGTTAACAACGCTCGTATTTACAACTGTTGTTATCTTCCTATTGATAGCTTACATAGCTTTTCTGAATCCATGTTCTTATTGTTAGGTGGTACAGGTGTAGGATATTCTGTACAACGCCATCACGTAGCTGAACTACCAGACATCAAGAAACCAGGTAAAGCTCGTACTTATTTGATTGAAGATTCTATTATGGGATGGGCTGATGCTGTAAAGGTGTTAATGAAAGCTTATCTTGAAGGATCATTCATGCCTAAGTTTGACTATCGTGCAGTTCGTGAGAAAGGTGCGCGTCTAGTTACAGCTGGTGGTAAAGCACCAGGACCAGAGCCATTGAAGTTGTGTCTTACACATGTTCAGGCTATGTTAGATAGAAAAGCTGAAGGCGAGAAGTTGTCCCCACTAGACTGTCATGATATCTTGTGTCACATTGCTAACTCTGTACTTGCAGGTGGTATTCGTCGCTCAGCTATGATCTCTTTATTTGATCACGATGATGAAGAGATGATTACATGTAAATATGGTAACTGGTGGGAGATTAACGAGCAACGTGGACGTGCTAACAACTCTGCTGTATTAAAGCGTGGAGAAGTAACAGAAGAAGAGTTCTTTGCTTTATGGAAACGTATAGAAGCATCAGGATCAGGAGAACCAGGATTGTATTGGAGTAACAACAAAGACTGGGGAACTAACCCATGTTGTGAGATTGCTCTACGTCCTTACCAGTTCTGTAACTTGTGTGAAGTTAATGTGAGTGATGTAGAAGACCAGTATGATCTTAACAATCGTGTAGGTGCTGCAGCATTCTTTGGTACATTACAAGCAGGCTTTACAGACTTTCATTACCTACGTCCTATCTGGACTAAGACTACACAGCACGATGCTCTATTGGGTATTGGTATGACTGGTATTGGATCTGGTGAGATTATGAAGTATGACTTAAAGATGGCAGCACACATTGCTAAGAAAGTTAACCAAATGATTTCTGAAAGAACAGGTATCAATGAGGCAGCTCGTATTAGTTGTGTTAAACCTTCAGGTACTACATCATTAGTATTAGGAACAGCATCAGGTATTCACGCATGGCATAATGACTATTACTTACGTACAATGCGTTTCAATAAGAATGAAGACATTGCACAATATCTAATGACTAATCATCCAGAGTTAGTTGAGGATGATGTATTACGCCCACAAGATACCATCTGTGTACGTATTCCTGTTAAGGCGCCAGAAGGTTCTATCCTTCGTACAGAAACTGCTCTTGATACATTAGAGAGAGTTAAACATTTCTCTACTGATTGGATCAATGCAGGACATGTACATGGTGACAACACTCACAACGTATCAGCTACCATCTCTATCAAGGAAGATGAGTGGAAGACTGTAGGTGATTGGATGTGGGAAAATCGTGAATTCTATAATGGTCTATCTGTACTACCTTATTGGGGTGGAACATATCAGCAAGCTCCATTCGAAGACATCACTGAAGAGCAATACAATTCACGCATTGGTCAATTGAAAGAGATTGACATCACTAAAATTAAAGAGATAGATGACACAGTTAACTTCAACGAATCAGTTGCCTGTGGTGGAGGTGCCTGCGAGCTTGTCTAGAGAATTCTTAGCAAGTAGAGGTGCCTGTTGTGGCAACAAATGTAAGAACTGTCCCTACACTCCTAAGTGGATAAAGGGATCTAAAGAGTAGTATTATTTTAGATTGTGTAATAGTTTAAATAGCCTAGATGTTTTGCGTCTAGGCTATTTCTTTTTTAACAGAAAATTTGTAATTTTAATGTAACAAAAAAATAATCGAAATGGCAAAAAAGCAAACAGAAACAGCTTCAGGTAAATCTAAGCTGGAGGACGCATTAGATGCGCTCAACAAAAAGTATGGTGTTGGTACTATCTTATCATTAGGTGATAAGAACCACAACGAGTATGATCTTATCTCGACAGGATCAATTGCATTTGATCACATCGCTCTAGGTGTTGGAGGTTTCGTTAAAGGGAAACTTTATGAACTAGTAGGCTGGGAAGGTAGTGGTAAATCTACTATCTGTGGTCACGCTGTGGCTAACTGTCAGAGTGCAGGTGGTAAGGTTTTGTATATCGATGGCGAGCATGCTGTTGATCCTAATTACTTCACTGCTCTAGGTGTTGATATTGCAAGTATGTTAATTGCTCAGCCAACTTGTGGCGAGGAGGGTTTTCAAATTGCTATGGATATGATTAACACAGGAGAGATTGATCTTGTTATCATTGACTCAGACTCATCTTTAATCCCTAAGAAGGTTTTGGATGGCGAGGTGGGTGATAGTTCTATTGGTCGCAAGGCTAAGCTTAACAGTGATGTCTATCCTAAGCTGAAGGGTATTTTATCTAAGCATCAGACATGTGTAATTGTTGTATCTCAATATCGTGAGAAGATTGGTGTTATGTTTGGCGATCCTCGTACTACACAAGGTGGTCATGCATTAAAGTTCTATGCTGACGTTCGTGTAGAGGTTAGTAAGACTCTTGCCAAGGAAGGTACAGAAGCTTATGGTAATATTACTAAGATCAAAACTATCAAGAACAAGATGGCCCCTCCTTTCAAGGGTGTAGAGTTTGAGATCTTGTTTGGCGTAGGTATTGATCGTATGCTAGAGATCATGGACATGGCTAGTGACTTAGGTATTCTACGTAAGTATGGTAAGACTATCACATACAATGAGATCAAGTATGAGCTCGATGAGTTTAGAACTCTACTAACAGACAATGATGAATTCTTTGATAAGTTGAAGAAAGATATCACTGATAAAATTAATGACGTAAACGAAATAAACGAAACAGAAAATGAAGATACACTTCAAGAAATTGGATTCGAAGGCACAGAAGCCTAAGTTTGGTAAGCCAGGAGATGCAGGTGCAGATCTTGTAGCTACATCAGTTGATTTCTCTAGAGACAATAACAATCAAATAGTATATGGTACAGGACTTGCTGTAGAGATACCAGAAGGAATGGTGGGACTTGTGTTCCCACGTTCCTCTGTACGTAACTACAATTTATCAATGGCTAACTCAGTGGGTGTAATTGATAGTGGTTATAGAGGTGAGATTATGGTTACATTTAATTTTAACTCTAGAACTCCTGATAATACAATTTATCAAGTAAGTGATCGCATTGCTCAGTTAGTAATCATACCTGTACCATTGGCACAGTATGTAGAAGTAGATGAATTATCAGAAACAGAAAGAAACACATCAGGACATGGCTCGACAGGACATTAATCAAATAGAAGAAGAAATACATCAAGCAAATCAAGCAGAGATGGAACGAAGGAAACAAGCTAGTTATTTTCATAACACTTTAACAGATGAGGAAATGAAAAAACAGTTAGACGTAGAACTTACTACTGTATCTTTAACTCCTGAGGAAATTAATGAAAGATTAAAAGAATCTACTTTAAGAGAAGATGATCCTTATGGAGCAAGAAGAGTGTGGAAAGCAATACACGAAAGAGAAATGGTCAATCATCCTGATCATTACCAAGGTAATAACTTTGAGGTGATTGATATCATAGAAGACTATGAGCTAGGGTTCTCTTTGGGTAATGCTATCAAGTATATCCTTAGATCAGATAAGAAAGGTGCTAGGAAACAAGACCTGAAGAAAGCTATCTGGTACATCCAACGAGAGATTGATCGTGAAGACTTGTAGTGTAGACAACTGTAACAATCCTGTATGGGGAAAGGGCTTATGTGTGAGTCACATCAAACGTAAGCCCATTACCCCAAAGAAAGGTGGATTGCTGAAAATGAGGCGTGAATTGTTTGTGATTCGAACTAAGACAGAGACCATGAGAAACTTCTTTATGGAGATCTGGAACGAACGCAAGCATTACTCAGAAGTGAGTGGTGAGTATTTAGGAAGTGAAGCATTATCAACTTTCTTTCATCATATTCTTCCTAAGAGTAAATATCCTGATGTAGCGTATGATAAATCTAATATTATTTTATTAACTTTACCAGAACATGAATCTGTAGAGAATGATATGTACAGATTTGAGGAAGTTAACAGAAGACGTATTGAACTTTTAAACAAAATAAACCAATGACAAACCAATTTTTCTACACTCGTAAAGAGGGTGACAAAGAGTTTACAGACTCTTTTAATGTAAACAAAGTAATTCGCAGCATTGCGTTTGATGATGAGCTAGTAGTATTACTAGATGATATTCATGAGCGTGTTGAGGAGATTCCTACACACAATCCTAAAAGTGGTAAAGTGGTAGGTGTACAACGTAAACGTGACATCTTCCAGTCAGACATTCACTTAAAGGGTGATGATATTGCAAGATTTAAAAAACTAACAAACATTGAATTCTAATGGCAGATTTTAAAAAACTACGTGGTAATAGATTGTTACTAGACCTTCCTAAGAAAGATGAAGGCAAACTTATTGTGGACGAGAACACAAAAGAAGCTCTTGAAAAAGAGATGATGCAGAAGCTTAACAAGCTTACAGTGTATGCTGTGGGTGATCTTGTTACAGACATCAAAGCAGGTGATGACATCTTAGTAGATCCAGCATCTTTAGGTAAAGCACCAGTGATTCCTATCAATGGAGAGAATAAGCTATTAGTATCACCATTTGATGTTATTTTAGTTTGGTAATATGGAACTACCTTTCATATCATGTAAGTGTATAACGTATGGTAGAGTGTCCACGCTTGAGGAGAGTATTGAATCTTTCCTCAAGCAGGACTATCCTGCTGATAAGTGTGAGCTTATAATAGTTAATGACTACCCCTTACAAACTCTTGTATTTGATCATCCACAAATTAAGATAGTTAACCTAGACAAAACTTTTGATATCATAGGAGAAAAAGAAAACTATGCAACAGAATTATGTCAAGGAGAAATTATATGTCAGTGGGATGATGATGATGTAGCCCTATCAAATCACTTACAGAATGTAGCTAAGTACATGACTGATGATGTAAATATTATTCATTGGGAAGTGGGAGTGTTGTGTCACGTCACAGGAATTGAACATGTTGGTTGGGTGGGAAACTCTGGTATTGTGTTTAGAAAGTCAGCTTGGAAAGCTATAGGAGGACATCCTCTTGAAAATGCTGGATATGATATGACTTTTATTGAGCGTATTCATGAATATGGAGGAAGACTATTTGCTAATCCACCTAAGGAAGAAGCTAGTTGGTTCTATATGTGGGGTGGTAGAGGATATCACATGAGTGGTGAAGGTACAGATCATCCTGAAAAACTCAACGCTATACAAAGGCATAGTGCTCACATAGAAAAAGAGAGACGTAAAGGAGTAATACCTGTAGGAGAAGTTAAACTTAATCCTCATTGGGTTAAAGACTATCCACAAATGTTAAAAGATTTCATCAATAAAGATAAATAATATGTCAATTAAAGATACGTTATATGCCATGAGAAGTGGGCATTATAAGAATGGATTAGAAGACTTAATTAATTATGTAAATACATTTTCTGACACTAAGGAGATGACTATCATTGAGATTGGATCTTATGCTGGAGAGTCAACAGAAATCTTTGCTCAGAACTTTAAAAGTGTCATAGCTATTGATCCTTTTATGAATGACTATGATCCAAACGATCCTGCTTGCAGCTATATGGACCTTACGAACGTTTATAATACTTTTAGTTCAACAACCTCTAAGTATGATAACATAACTCATATCAGAAAAACATCTGACGATGCTGTTGATGAGCTTAAGGATATCAAGGTAGATATAATTTACATTGATGGTTTACACACCTATGATCAAGTTAAGAAAGACATCAATAACTATAAGGGTTTAATCAAAGAGTCTGGATTTATTAGTGGTCATGATCATCATCCAGTTTGGCAAGGAGTTATAGATGCCATACATGAAACAATAGGTGAGCCTGATGAAACGTTTCAAGATACTAGCTGGATTATAAAGTTAAATAAATAGACATGTTCTTAAACATAATAACCCCTTGCTCAAGACCAGAAAACTTAGATGTTGTATCTAAAAGCATCAATATACCTAAAGAACATTATAGGTGGATTGTTGTTTTTGATTCAGAAACTATTCCAGAAAACATTCCAGAGTGTGAAGCCTATTGCATTAAAGATGTAAATAGTGTATCTGGTTTTGGTCAAAGAAACTTAGCACTTGAGTTGATAACAGAAGGTTGGGTATATTTACAAGACGATGATACAATTATGCATCCAGACTTATGGGATAACATTAAAGATCTAGATAATGATTTTATATCATTTGATCAGATTTGGAAAAGTGGTGTACACAGACTGTATGGAAACATAGTTAAATTAAGTTATGTAGATAGTCATAACTTCATTGTGCATACATCATTAATAGGTGATGAAAAGTTTGTTATAAATAGAAGGGATGCAGATGGTGTGTTTGCTGAGAATTGTTATAACAGAGCAAAGAACAAGCACTACATTAATAAAGTGTTATCTACATATAATTCATTACAACCATAAAAGAAAAAGGAGGCCAATGGTCTCCTTTTTACTTGCATGAATAATCACAAAATAGAATCGAAATGAACAAAATTATTTTGAAAGTCTTTTTTGTTTCAAAGGCCACATCTTACTCTTAAGACGTAATGGTGTATCAGCCTCCCTCATGTAATTACCATCAACTGGTTTAGGAGGTGCCACCTTAGGGGCCTTTGCAGGTTTGTGCATTTTTAGCACAGGCTTTGTTTTCTTACTTGCAGCCATATTTACATTTTTTCATAGCTCCACCTTTTTTCATCATAGGAGCATCCATCATACTTGCACCCATCATTGCCTTCTTCATCTTAGCTCCTGACTTAGCTTTGCCTTTAGTAGCACCAGCAATTTTATCAGCATATGTAGCTTTATCAAAAGGAGGAGCAAGTTTAGCAAATGCACTACCATCTTTAGCTTTTTTCATAGTACCACCCATTTTCATAGTTTTCTTAGGGATAGAAATCTTATTCTTAGAAGGAATAGTAAACTTGTTTGACTCAGCTGAACCACCCATTTGCATTTTCTTTTTCATATTATTTCTTTTTAGACATTTTTTTCATCATCATTTTAGGTGCTACTTTACCACCATTTTTTTTGTATCCCTTTTCTTCTTTTCTTGTTTTAATAGCATTAGATGCTGATTTTATAGCATTACCAGCTACAGATGCAGCTGCAGCAACAGGAGCCATGACACCTCTTGCAACTGTGCTTGCTACTTTATTAGCACCACGAAGAACTTTACCAGCAGTAGTTTTAGCTGGGGTATTTTGATAATCAGTAGAGTCAGTACTCATTGCTCTCTTCATATCGTTTTTAACATTTGCTTTAAAAGTTGGTCTTACTTTAACCTCTGATGTCATACCTCTTTCTACAGTTTCACCATTTTTAGCTTTTTTAAGTTTAGAACCATTCTTAGACATACCTTTAGGATCGTATTCACGAGGTCCAATAGAAGGTCCATTCATATTAACACCACCACCTTTAACAGGTTTGAAACGTTTGTCATAACTCTTTGGCATAAAGTCTGCTGGAGTTTGTTTACCTGATTTAGGTAAAAGCTTAGAATCGTATTGATCAGCTTTAGATTTAGCTTTAGGTTTAATTGCCATTATATTATTTCTTTTTAGTTTGAGCTTTAATTTTCTTTTCCTGCTTTAGCATTGCTGAAGTTGGCTTCTTTCCACTTCCTGCTTTGGCACGAATATTGTCCCATAAACCACGCTGAGAGGTAGAACCATCAGCACGTTTAATCATTTGTTTTGCCATCTTAACACTTCCACTTTCGTAGAGATTTATTGATACGAGAATTAGGATCGTTTGCTGTCTTAGCAGACGTTAGTTTCTTCTTCATGCCTGACATCCTAGCACAGAATGATTTCTTGCGAGGACCACCTTCAGGTTGTGGAGCTTTAAGACCAGGCTTACCTGGATTAGCTCTGTTGTAGGAAGCCCTACCCTTTGCATTTAGGCCACCAGAAGGATTCTTACCTTCCTTACGTTGCCAAGCTTCGCTCTTTGCCATTACTTTTTCTTAAGAGGTTGAACTTTGGATAGATTTTTCTTAATCTTATCCATAAAAAGCTTTTGTTTTTTAGGCTTCATGGTTTTCTTAATCTTGCTGAAAGCATCTAGTTTAGCAGTCTTTCTCATTATTTCTTAACGCAGTTATTAACTGTTTTACCACCTTTCTTCTTAGTACCTTTCTTGACATAGCCAGTCCAGCAGCTTATCTTACCACCATTCTTTAATGATGTACCATCCTTCTTAATAAGATGACCATTAGGTACAGGTGTTATAGCTCCTTTAATTGCTGGAATGCTATCACCATTTCTAAGAACACCCTTTCCTACGTAAGCTGTAGCCTTCTGTGGATTCTTAACTCCATTACCTTTAGTGACATTCTCAGGCTTAGAATTGCGTAAACCAGCTCTAAGACCAGACTTCACCATAGATTTTAGTGATGACTTAGCCATTATTTCTTCTTACGTTTAGCAGCCATCTTCTTGAATGTCTTAGCAAGAGCTTTAGCTCTACCTGTACATCCAGGCTTAGTGATGGGAGTGCATTTGCCCTCTGTACCTCTACGCTTGATTGAGGCTGTTGCCTTCTGGATCCATTGCTTTGCCATACCTTCTAAATGTTAAATTAGGTTTCACCCTAATATCTTTATGAATGAATTGCCAGAGCTCCCCTGTGGCATTAATGATAACTGTATACGTTGTATCAGTCTCGTGACCATATTCTGTAACAAGCCAGATGACTCCATCACCTTTAGGTGTAGATACATCTATTCTGTTAGCAGGTTCAAAGATCATTACTTCTTCTTCTTAGCACCCATCTTGGTAGCACCAAGTTGCTTGTCTTTTTTCAATACAGGCTTACCACTTTTTGTACCAGCTAATGTACGCTCTTGTACTTTAGTCCATGCACCTTTAGGGTCTACAGGTCCTTGACGTTTAGGTTGAGAACCTACACCTGCAGATAACTCACCCATCTTTTTCATTTTTGCCATTATTTTATAACTTTAATACCTTTGAGTTTTTTGATGATTTTATTAGCCTCATCTTCAGCCATTGTTATTATCTCTTCTGATTTTTTCTCAGCATCCCATTTGTATAGGAGAAAAGCCATGTGCATTGTTTCATGCATTATAGCTGTCTTCTGTTCATCAGCACTATATCTTTTAAATGTGCCCATGTTTAAAAACAGAAAAGGTTTATAAGGAGCTTTGGCTGTTAGCTTCTTATCTGCTGGATCATAATTTGTCCATCCATAGATGTATACACCATTACCTACTGTCTTATCAACCTCTTCTGCTTGAGCATCTTTTAGATTTAGCCCATGCATTTCTTTAACCTTATAGTATTTGAATACATCAGTAGCATCTTTACCAATCAGTAAGATGTACTTGCCCATATCAAATTCTTTAATGTTCATTTATTGTTCTGGATATTCAACAACTAGTCCTGATTCAACAGCCCTAGCCATTATACTTTCAATAGCATCAGCTGCATCAGCAGCACGTAATATAACTCTAGCCTCTGGGGTAGAAACAATTCCACGTAATGAGTTTAAAAGCATTCCAAATTCGTTACCTGAAAGAATGAATTGGGCATCTTGATGCCAAGTATACTTCTTTGATGGATCGTACATTGGTACTTCTGAAGCACCTGTCTCGTCGTCTTTTACTATTTGCATTTTATTTTTATTTTGGTTTGAACAAATATAATTATCCTAAATCAATTTCAAAAGAAATAACTGCATTAGTTTTAATGCTCTTACTCATATTTAGTTTGATCTGGAATCTGTTGTGGAACTTAAACAGTTCCTCTATTAACATGTTTGTGTATCTAGGAAGAGAAGGAGCGATTCTAAATGAATAGTGATCAGGATGTTTTACAACTTCCATACTAGATAATTCATCAACTGAATCTATAATGCCCTCTAGGTGTGCAAAGTATATTGCATCATTATCAGCCATTATTTTGGGAAAGAATCTCTTCTCTACTTGCATTAAGACAAGGTTAATAGATATTTAGTTTTTGCTGCCTCTCCAGATAATGCATCAGCTAAGTTACATACATCATGATAAGCATTCTTTTCACCATACATCTTTAATGATGATGCAAATGACATTATATCTGATACACATTGCTCAGCTGTACAGTCTGTAAGAGGTTCTATTCTATAAGCTTTAGGTCTTTGACCTGTATAGCCCATAAGCTTCTCTACAACACCATCTTTAAAATCTTGTACATATTCATACATCTTTCCAAGAGCTTTGTGCTTTGCGTAACTAGTTGTTTGCCAATGTAACAGATGCAATTGCTCATGAAAGTAAGTAAGCTTAGCAGCGATGCTCTCTAATGAGAGCTCGCTACCAGTTGCTTTACTTAACATTTCTTGTGGGAATAATGATTTAGCCATTATGGTGCTGGTGTTGTAGTAGTTGTAGTTGTAGGTTCTACAGTAGTCGTAGTCGTAGTAGTAGGCTCAGCTGTTGTAGTAGTAGTCGTTGTACTAGTAGACGTTGATGTTGAAGTACTTGTACTTGTCGATGTACTAGTAGAGGTACTAGTAGATGTTGAAGTAGATGTAGACGTACTTGTTGAAGACGACGTAGTCGTAGTCGTAGGAGTTGCAGTAGTAGTTGTTGTAGTTGTTGGAACAAAATTACAACATTCTTTTGCGTCTATTTCTTGCCAGTTACCATCTTTAGGCTTAAATCTTTGTAAGATTAAGCTACTAGGTACAATACGTCCTGTTCCATCGAAACGAACGTATGCTTTTAATTGATTATTGCTATTTGCCATGATTAAGGAGCTGCTGTAGTTGTAGTAGTGGTTGTAGATGTAGACGTAGATGTACTAGTAGTAGTCGAGGTAGACGTACTAGTAGACGTAGTCGTAGAAGTGCTACTAGAAGTAGTCGTTGTTGTTGGACTAGCTGTCGTAGTAGTCGTAGTTGTAGGAATGTAATTACAGCACTCGTATGCTGGAATTTCTTGCCATCTTCCCACTTTTGGCTTGTTCTTTCTCAGAATAAGGCTGCCTGCAACAACCCTTCCACTACCATCGTAGCGAACAAATGCTTTTAAATCTCTCTGAATTGCCATGTTATTTAATAATTTAATTTATACTTAAATTTAAGTTTCATCATTTGCTCAACATAGTAGTGTGTACCTTTCTCTTGTGCTCTTGAATCGTTGAATACTAATTCTAAATGAGGATCAGTGAATGGATCATTACCATTAATATACTCACCCTTGTAAAATGCTGGGTAATCACCCATGTTTTTGTTTACTATCCCTGCGTTGTGCAGGATACCAAGCCTGTGGACCTTGTCAATAGGATCTGACGACCAAGAGAATTCCATTTCAGGTAAATTCTTAGTGACCCCACCTCTAAACCAAATAGTCCAGAGGACAGCCCACATGTCAGCACACCAACTTTGAAAGCCTGCAGATTCATCCTTGAAGTATAGTTTGTTTATGTTTAATAAATAACTACGTATTGTAATGCAATCTCTTAGTACCTTCTCCCAGAATATGGCATCAATATTCTTCAACAAATATTGAGCACCTCCTGAGTGTTCGTTATTAGCTTCTGCTACTGCTCTTGATATACCACACTGTGTGGCAATGTCTTCAAGAACATCTAGCTGCTTATATGCTTCCAATCTTTCTGGAAGCACTTGATGTATCTTACTATCAAAATATGAAGCGTTAATGTAGCTATTGGTGTCTGATAGATAGTTTACATCATCATCAATATATGCATCAACATTAAATTTATCTGTAAACAATACGTCAGAGTCACAATAGAAGACAGCTTTGTCTCTCATGTTTGGATTGTCCTGCCAGTAACGCATCAATACGTATGGTCGCAGAACAGGAATGTATATTCCTAACTTCTGACTAACACCATCTTGATCCTTATAGAAAGCAAACTCTGCTTCTGGGTAAAGATCTATCACCTGTTGCCACTTCTCATTCTTCTCTCTGAATGATGGGATAAAGATTAAGACAATAGCCTTATCTGAATGTCCAATGTTTCTTAAGCTTTCTAACCATAGATGTACCTGCCAAGTGTAGTAGGTATCATCTGGTTGAGCACAGATAAACTTTAATTCCTTCATGTAGTTGTTGGTTTAATTTAATTTTTAAGGTGCAACAGTAGTCGTAGTTGTTGTTGTTGACGTACTGGTAGATGTTGTAGTTGATGTGCTAGTAGATGTACTGGTTGTTGTACTAGTACTACTAGATGTAGTGGTAGTAGTAGGAGCAACAGTAGTTGTTGTAGTAGTAGTCTCACCTCTGTTATACATAATACCTGATAAGGCTTCTAATTGCTTAGAAATCTGCCAAAGCAAATTGCTCTTTGTACTCCAACCTATCTGTCTTGATGGTATTGCCATGTTAGTAAACTTTATTTAATGTAAAGTATTCAGAATAAATTGAATCAAGAGCATCTGATGCTCCCCATTGAACTGTAATATCTAACGTATTAGTAGAAGTGGTATCAAACGTTGTGTTGTTTATTATAGTAGAATTATATCCTTCAAATGCATTAGATGCATCTTTAGAATAAGTAAATACCATTCCTGTTGCAATAGATGCCACTCCTGCAGCTCCAATTGTTCTAACTGTAAAGTTCAAATCAACAGTATAATGCTTAGTTGTAGTTTGAGGCATAGTAACTACTCCAGTGTCTCCTAAAATAACAGAACCTGATTTAATTTTTATTCTGATTGTGTCATTATTTTTAGAAGAAATATGTCCAACTATTCTCCCCAAGAAAGAATCCCCAATACTAAAACCATTAGCAGCTACACTTAATGAACCTACACCAGTACCAACAATAGTTGTTTCAGCAGTAGTATTAGTAACAGTAGCACTATCAGCTGTTTGAGCATATAGTCCAAACACTACAGGTAAAGGAGGAGAATAAGAAGTTCCACTAGTACCTGCAGTTCCAGCTACACCAGCTGTACCAGAAGTACCTGCAACACCTGATGTTCCTGACGAACCATCAGCTCCTGTAGTACCTGATGTTCCTGTTATACCTGATGTACCTGATTCACCAGAAGTGCCTGATTCACCTGCAGTTCCAGATGTACCTGAGGCACCTGATGTTCCAGATTCGCCACTAGTCCCAGACGTTCCATTAACACCACTAGTACCATTAATACCTGAAGTTCCATCTAACCCTGAAGTACCTGACTCACCAGAAGTTCCAGCAGTACCAGAAATACCACTAGTACCAGACTCGCCTGATGTACCAGAAATACCATTAGTTCCTGTAGCACCAGAGGTACCAGCTGTACCTGACACACCTGCAGTTCCACTATCACCAGTTAATCCAGATGTTCCACTAACACCAGAAGTGCCATTAGTACCTGAACCTGATCCCCCACCACTATTATACGTAATGCCTGACAAGTACTCTAATTGCTTAGAGATTTGCCATAACAGATTTTCCTCTGTTCCCCAACCTATTTGTCTAGATGGTATAGCCATGATAAATTTTTATTAAATATTACAAATATATATTAGTTTAAACAATATATATTATAGTGTTAAAACTTTACGTTAATTGATTTAATTACATCAACTCTAATCAAATTGATTATTTAGGATCTAATACAATAGTAGAATCAATATAGACTTGCTTACGCTTAAGTTTTAACAAATCTTTTTGATATTCCCACTTAGCATCTAGCTTCAAAACCTTCATGGTCTCGTCTGCTTTCTCTCTCACCTTTACAATCTTAGCCTCTATCTTACCAATCTTTACAAATCGTTTGGCAGGATCTTGTTCTGTGATCTTAATCACATCAATCTTGTGCTCTAATGTACTAACCCTGTCTTGGTATCTAGTTAATGCTGTAGCTTTTCTAAGCTTCAATGCTGGGTATACAGACAAAGCAAATGCTATACCTGCATAAATTACTAATTTCTCTAACATATATTTATGGTTTAAATGACACTGCTAATACACTAACAAGTGCAAACATAAACGAAAGTGTTGATAAGTCAACTGACAACCTAGACCTAGTTAATGATGTATTTATTAGTGTTAAATTTTTATTTTTTTCTTCTACAATAGAAGTCCTGTTGTTAGATTCAGCAAGCAACGAATAATAGTTGGCCTGCTTAGCATCTAATTCTTTATTTAATTTTTTTGCTTTATCAAATGAAACTACTAAGCTATCGAACTTAATTTTATCTCCTTTTATGTTTTTAAAAATATTATTTATATCGTTAGCTTGCTTCTCTGTAATGATAACCACTGTATCATTACCTATTATTTTCTTTGTTGGATATTGTGCTATCGCTGATTGAGAAAATAACAAAAGGCTCACCACTAACATTGATAGTTTTTTGTAAGGTTTCATTTTCTTTAACTAAATCTTTAATTTCTTCCTTTAATGTTTCTATCTTATTGATTGTAACATCAACTTTCTTCTCTACTGCTTGATCAGCTTTTCTAGATGCAGCGTCAGCTTGTACACTAGTTTTTTGAGATTGGGCCATAATAGCTTCAAAATCTTCTTTTTGTATATTTCTAGGTTTGTCATTTATTGATGTGTTTGTTTCTGCAATAGTTGTAGAACAACCATATAAGAAAATTGAAAAAATAATTAAGAGTCTCATTTTATCTTCCCTAATTGTTGTAACACCATTATTTTACTAGCACTTGCTGAAAGTAGACTATCAGATTTACGTAACTGATTTGTACACGCATCCACCTTAACTTCCATCTTATCAATCTTCTCATTCTGACGAGAGATTTGATCAGTGAATGTATTACGTACATCAATATACAAGTATGATATTCCTATGAGAACAACAAATAAAGTACCCACTACAGGATTTTTAGAAAAATCTTTAAACGAAATAGGTAAAGGATTTGTGGATATTTTTCTAGCTGTCATTTTATCTTCTACGATTTAATCTATCTTCTATAACTGATATTCTTGCTTTGATATCAGACCTTTCAACCATAGCATTTTCTTTAATGTTATTGATCCTATCATTTATCTCAAACTTTAGCTCAGCTCTTGATTGCATAGCAGCAGCTCTTAGTTCTTCTAGTTCAATAGTTGTTCCTTGTGGAGGTATGGCTTTGTTCTCAGCGTTGACAACAACAGCCATTTTATTTTCCAATACACTCACCTTTGAGTCAAGCTCATTGACTTGATTTAACAACCAGCCAATTGCAGATACACAGACAGGGAATAAGATATACACTAGCTTTTCAACTAAGTCTGACTTACCTCTATCTATTGCAATTATCTTTTCTAGCTCTGCTGTTTTCTCTTCTTGAGTATGCATCACTTACGATGTAAAATGTTTGTATATATATAGTAGCTGGACCATTAAAGATGCTGCAACTATTGTAGACACGATCCACAAAGTTATCTTAACTGTTTTCATTAGTTGGTTATTTATCTACCCTGACCCCTGTATTTCTTTTTACCAGGAGTAGCCTTAGGGCCAAATGTTTTCTGATGTTTGCCTTTGCGTCTTACGCCAAAGACTATCTTCTTTGATTCAGAAGATCCTTTTGCTTTTGCCATTATTTAAGAAGGTTATAGTATTCGTTGAAATGTTTAATACGATCTGGCAAACCAATAGTCCCACCATTAACTCTTTTAGTTACTGCTGTTACTACTAGTGGTGTAGCACCTTGATCACAGATAGCCCACAGCTTATTACTGTTAAAGAAGAAAGCTGCTGATGCTAAAGGATACTTAGTTGCTACTAGTTCTGGATCAGCTACAATGTTCTCAGGAACAGTAGCATCAAATCTTGTATAGTTCTCTTTACCTGTTAACTGAATATATCCTCTTCCTCTAAATTTATATCCATCTCCAGATCCTTCAGTCCCATTACCCATGCGATTAGCATAAACTCTGTTTGCAATTTTCTCAGGTTGTCTTTGATAAGCTGTAGCAAGTGTTGCATTTGGAAAGTACTTTTTAAATATGCCCCTCAATCCTTTAGCAGAATAGTTAAGGTTCTCCCTAACTGCTGTCCACCCTCCAGACTCATGGCCACACTGTGATAAGAAGTGAGCAAGACGTAAGTTGTTTGTAATACCAAAACGTGCAGCTGTATCAGGTATCTGTGCAATCACTGCATCAGGTATATGTCCTTTTAATTTATCTAGTTTGAATCCTGAATTAGGAATAGAGATGGGTGCAGGAGCTGGAAGAGCTTCAATACCAAGCTTAGCTAATGTAAATGGACCAGCTACACCATCAGCTGTCAGACCATTAGCTTCTTGCCATTCCATTAAAGCTGCCTCAGTCTTAGGTCCAAACTTACCAATAACATCTACACCAAGCTTCTCTTGAAGTTTAGATACTAATGGACCTTCATCTCCTCTACGTAATGTTGACATTATTTCTTTTTTCTAACAGGTTTCTTTTTAACAGCTTCTGCCTTACCTTCTAATGCAGGCTCAGGCTTCCAAATTAATGAACGTAAAAAGTTTAAGAACTTCATATTATTTCAATTTAAAGTATGTAGAAAAACCAAATGTAGTTATACCATCTACTGTTGTAGCTGCTTTAACTCCATAGAGTTGATCTTTTTTAGTTTTATATAATAATCCTGCCTCAAAACTTCTGAGACCACCCCCAGCATTCCCATTAATACCACCACCAAGATAGAGTTGTCGCTTAGGCTCTGCATATTTTGTTATCGTTACTGTCTCTTTTACTACAGGGATTTTAAAATTATCTTTAGTGGTGCGCTTACTAAGTTTGTTCTTTGACACTGTATCTATTATCTGTATGTGTCCAAACTTTCCTACGTTAACTGAGTCTACATACACACGCTTAGCAGCGTAATCTTTAGCTAACTCTTCGTATTGTTTCTTTAGTTTTGGATAGGATGTGTCAGCTTGGTATTCCTTAACTAACACTTCGTATGGTACAGCTATCTCTTTAGTTATCTTTACTCTCTTTACAATCAAACTGTCATGCTTTAACCAAGTGGTATCTCTTACGACTAATGTATCTGGACCCTTACTGTGTGTGGATCCTCTCCATTGGTATAGGGCTAGTGTTGCAAGAGCACCTATTATAATTAAAAATATTAGTTTATCCTTCATAGTCTTCTGGGAAATATTGTTCTTCTGGTTCTTGTTTCTTACTCTTCTTGCCCATGATGTTCTCTACACCAGAAATACCAAAACATCCAAGGGTTGTAATCACAAATGAATTAAATACGTAATCATTTAATAATAACTCTTTGCCAAAGAAACCTGTAAATAAATCTATGGCAACAACTATCACCATAATGAAAAATGAGATAGCCCCAATAATGGCTTTCTCATTCCAGTCGTTAGTATCTTTGAATATAGTCCAAATAGAATCTTTGGGTTCTTCAATTATGTGTTTCATATTCTCTAGGGGTTAGGTCATTGTCTCTCAACACTGCCACCATCTCTGATCTAAGAGTTCCTTTAGAATGTTCACTTGGAGGGAATGGTGATCTATATGTTGTTGCTTTGTAGAACTGACGTTCTATATTCTCAATTTTAATTGTATTACTTACTGTACGATCATTTAAACTATGTAGCTGCGTCTTTATATCCTTGATGTCATACCACATCATTCCTACCACTAATGTTGCTAGTCCTTTGACTAGATAATCTTTAAATGCATCTGGTTGAACAGCCATAGTAGTACAGAAAAAACAATAGCGTCCCTACCCAAATAGGGCTGAGACGCTATGTAGTTTGACAAAAAAATTGAGGAAGTGTAAAAACGCTTTTAGGAAATCAAAAGTCTTGGAACAAATATCTGTAATTCCTATGAATTATGCAAATAAATTTTCAATTAATATGGTTTGTATGATTTTTCTTCTACAATCTCTGATCCATACTTAATGTTTATTTCTTTTTTGAGGGCTGCCCTCTTGTCATTTGTGAAGTAAACATCACGTGCTAGCTTGATAAATTCCTCATCAAATTCACCTAGACGCTCCTTCTCTCTGATGTTATCTTCTATATACCAAAGAACTAAATTTGTTCCACATAACTCTGTGTAAAGTTTATCAATAAGGATCTCTGCAGGGAAGCTGTCTATCAATGAGCTCAGTTCTTTTTGAACATGCCCTAGTTTAACTGGATCTGTTATCTTTTCATTCTTAATAACCAGGATGCTGATCTTATCAGCCACTTCTCCTGTACTAACATCTATTAACATAGCTATTGTATTTTTGTGTAAATATATCTAACTTTGGACAAACCAACAAATAATGAAACAAGTTTGCTTAAATCTTAGCGAATGTCCTGCTTTGGGTGATCTTATATGTGCTACGCCTACTATAAGAAAACTATCTAGAGCCTATGAACAGAATATAACTGTGGTGAGTCCTGTACCAGAACTGTTCAAAAAGAATCCATACGTACAAGCTAGTTACAAATCCACATCAATCGATTGGGATTACTTCAACGAACACTTTATCATGCATAACTCCTTTACCAATGTAGGTAAGAAGAATGAAAAAGGTGTAGAGATGAAGCATAACACTATGGATATACGTCAGTATCATGCTGTACAATTAGGGTTCATGTTAGATAGCACTGAACTATATTGTGAATATTCTCCTATAGAAACAAATAGATTTGATATACACCAAAAGTATATACTTATACATCCTGTAAGTACGTGGCCTAATAGAACATGGCCTGCTGAGAAATGGATGGAACTTGTCAAACATCTTAATGATGCAGGTTTTTATGTCATCAGTATAGGTAAGGACAGCTCAGAGACTGGTTTCTTTAATGTTGACAAACCTGTATTTAATTTTGAAATACCTCATGGTATGAATCTAATGAATCAAACTAGTATATCAGATTGTTATCACCTTATACATAATGCATCATGTTTTATAACTATGGACAGTGGGTTACTACATCTCGCTGGCACTACAAATACTCCCATTATACACTTGGGTTCGTCACTCAATCCTAACTACAGAGCTCCATACAGAACAGTGCATGGTCAGTACCATAGATATAAATATGTTGCTGGTACATGTGCACTTCAATGTTGTTCTGATATGAAGTATGGAGTGAAAGAGTGGGGATCTGTACAAGGTGTACAACCTTTGATAGGTTGCCTTGAGAACAAAGATAAGTTTTATTGTCATCCAGAAGTAGATCAAGTTTATGAAGAAGCTATTAATTATATCTCCTCACTTTAGTACAGGAGGAGCACCACAAGTAACACTTAACAAAGTAGAATTACTTAAAGACCACTATGAAATCATGGTGGTAGAACATACACTTCTTGCATGGAATTATGTAGTACAACGCAATAAGATTATTAATATTGTTGGAAAAAACTTTGTATCTCTAGGAGAGAACAAGATGGAGCTTCTAGATATTATTGATGTGTTTAATCCAGATGTCATCTCTATGGAAGAGTTTCCTGAGATGTTCTTAGAACATGATATAGCTAGGGAAGTGTACAGTGAGGATAGAACATATCGCATTGTAGAGACTACACATGATAGTTCATTTCCTCCTCATGAGAAAGAATGGATGCCTGATGAGTTTGTATTTGTTAGTGCACATAACATGTTTAGATATAATCATCTAAATGTACCTATGCAAGTGATTGAATATCCTGTAAATCAAAGAGTGTGGGAAGGAACAAATGATAATACCTGTAAGTACATTGCTATTGTAGGACTATGGACACCACGCAAGAACCAGGCTTATGCTATTGAATTAGCTAGACAACTAGAAGACTATAACGTAGATTTTCAATTTATAGGCAACCAAGCTAGTAACTTTGAAAACTACTGGAAACCATTAATAAAGGATTTACCATCTAACTGTACAGTGCTAGGAGAGCTAGATAATGTTAGTAGGGTGTTAAGAAACTATGACATGTTCTTGTTCCCATCTAAAGGGGATAAAAACAATAAGGAGCTCAACCCTATTGCCATCAAAGAAGCATTAGAATATAAAGAAATGCCCAAGATGATGTATAACCTAGATGTATATCATAATAAGTATAATGATTATGAAGATGTAGTTTATTTAACTGGCGATAGTTATACTGACAGTATGAATATTGTAAAAATATTAAACCTACAAAGAAAGAACAAAGAACTAATTGTTATTGGTACATATCCTAATACTAAGATTAGAGAAGATCTAACTATTGATTGTATCAAGAGTGCTAAGAAGTTAAACAGACCAATCATGTTGGTAAGTCATTACCCTGTATCATTAGCAATACAAGAGATGGTGGATCACTATGTATATGATAAACATAACCCTCTTACACATCATAGTTATTACAATCGATTCTCTCGTAGTACAGATGAGTATAGTGTAGAGATGAGGATAGAAGGTGATAGTAATCAATCACTCACTGTTCTAACTAACTTAGTTAATGCAAGTAAGTCTGCTGTAGGTCTTGGATATACAAAAATGTTCTATGTAACATTTGATATAGAGCTTGATGAAAATGATTTTGATGAGATTAATAGTAGATTCCACCAACTAGATGACGAGTGGCAAGCTGTCTTAGCTACATTAAATACACCATTTGGTAAAGGTATACAGACCAATGGTATGTTCTTCAATACTAAGTTTGTTACTACACTTTTAGATGATGTACGTACACCAGAAGACTATAACAGAGTGTGTGAGAATCTAGGATGTCAGAACTTTCTAGAAGACTACATGATGAAGAAGGTCCATAAGACTAGAGGTATATGGTTAGAGTATCCTGAAGAGGAAACATTCTTACTATATAGTGGACATGGTAAGTCTTCTAACAGTGAGTATGTTGGTATTGTTAAGTATGAGAAGTGGAACATTAACTACTTCTATTTCTATTCTTACAATGATGACATACCTTACTATAATATTAATCAGTATGACAGACAAGGTAAATTGTTAAGTGTAATTGATTTTGTAGATAAAGAAACGTATACAGCATTACTAGACGATGTTTACATAGTAGAACTAGAGTTAATGGAAGATGGTAGTAAGAGAAAGTTCTTTGTAGATAAACCAATAGGAAGTATAGATATAAAGAAAATACAGGCCACTAAAATAGATAGACCAAAGATTAAATTAGTACACATTCAAACTACATTAGATGATGAACGAGAACGATTATCTAGAGCTTCGCTGGAACAAGTCAAAGCTTATGGATGGGAGTACATCCTCCACCAGAATATCCCTTATGCCAGCCTCCCACCCATCCATAACTGTAACAGACCACAAGCAGTCTCAATGGAGTTATTCGATGAAGCTACAGTCAGAGAAAGAAGCACAGCTCTTACGCCAGCACACTATGGTTGCTATGAAGCCTTCAAGAATGCAATCCTAAGTGAATTCCATAACTGTGACTATCTCATTGTGTGTGAAGGTGATTGTTTAATAGAAGGAGATGTTGGAAATTTTATTCATAAAGTGGAAAAATGTGCGTTAATGCTGGAAAAAAACAACATAGGCTTCATGTCTTTTGGAGACAAAGATACATTAGAGTTTGCTTGGCCACAGAGTCCTGTAGTTAAGGAAGTGAATGAAGACATGTATGTTACAGATCATCTAATAGGTTTACAGTGTATAATGTTCCCTATATATGTCAGTAACTTTTTAAAGGAAAAACTGCGTTTAAACAACTGGGACGCAGCTGACATGTATTTTAACCAAATATTTTATTCAAGTTCTTATAACATGGGTATTGTACACAAGCGTTTGACAACCCAGGCTGATGGTTACTCATTGATTGACAAACAATATAAGGAATTTATAAAGAAATGAAACCAGTAGTTATTATAGATACATTCCCTAGTAGTAGAGAAGCCTATTTGATTCTTAATGATTCTATAGATTCATTTAAGTCTATGGGCTATGATGTTATGTTGGTTAGTCACATGTACATCGAACAGACTACAGCTAAGAAGTGTAAGTATGTTATATACGATGATAACAATAAGTTCCTATCTAGAAAACATTGTCCTTTGTTTTATAACATATTCTCAAACATTTATTTTGAGGTGGCATATGGTGGACATGCTCTTCCTATATGTAGGAATATAAAATCATCTGTAGCCTTAGCTAAAGCTTTTGGATACAAGCATTTTATATTTACAGAGTCTGATGTAATCATAAAGGGTAAAGACTGTGAACTGTTTGAGTCTTATGTTTACCAGATGGTTAACCAGGATAAGTCGATGCTGTTCTTTAAACCAAAAGACTTTAAGTCACCATCAGGAGAAGATGTGTATGAAACATTATTGTTTGCAGGAAACATAGACTACTTCCAAAAGACATTCAAGGTTCCTACAAACGAAGAAGAGTGGATAAAGGTACCAATGCAATTAACATTGGAGCAATCTTTCTTTGGGGTATTCAATCGTGATGAGAAGAAGTTTCTAATAGTTCCTGATCATAGCTCTAAGATATTCACAGAGAGTGACATCAACTTGATGAGAATAGGTTTATTCAACTGTGAGATGGTGTATAACGAGGTTACACCTAGTAAGCCAGTGTTAGTTATCATGAACTATCTGTTAGAAGCTAATGATAAGTTTATAGATATATATGTGAATGGCAAACTGTCATCCTCTCAGAAGTTAATACGTAGTCAGTTCTGGTTCTATGACTTTGAAATTAATAACTCAGTAATACAGATAAATGTATACAACGATGAAAGTAAAAGATCATTATATTTATCAAAGAAATTTTTAATGAATGATGAGCTGTTAAGTAAAGTAAATGATATTGGAACATTTAAATACATAAACGAATGAAAATTGTACAAGTGGCAACAGGACTTATCAGTATCCCACCTAATGGTTGGGGAGCTGTAGAACGTATTATCTGGGAGTATGCTAGCAATCTGCAACTAATGGATGTTGATGTAGAGATCAAGAACTGGAATGACGTAGTGTACGAAGAGAACACTATCGTACACTGTCATATGGCTAACACAGCTATTGATATGCGTGATAGAGGAATTCCCTACATCTACTCACTACATGATCACCATGCTGAATGGTATGGTAAAGAAAGTGGCGTGTATAAGAATAACCTAGCTGCTATTAAAGGATCTATTATATCTATCTGCCATAGTAGACATGTAGTTGATTACTTTAATGATACAGATAAGTTGTTCTATCTACCACATGGTGTCAATATAGACTTCTTCAAACCCATCCTACCAGATGAGCGTTTAGATAAAAAACTATTAATGATCTGTAACAATGGACTAGCAGGTGACAGTACTATTGATCGTAAAGGATTCAGGATAGCAATTGAAGCAGCTAAGTGGTTTAATCTACCAATAACTATTGCTGGTCCTGAGAATAACCATGCGTTCTTTGAAGGACATAAAGATCTATTAGAGTATGAAAAGTTAACTCTTAAGTTAACAAATCCTACAGATAATGAAACCTTAGAGTTATATCAGACACACAGCATCTTCATGGCTCCATCATTCTTAGAGTATGGACATCCTAACTTATCCATTCTAGAAGCAATGAGTTGTGGGTTACCAATTGTTGGTACATGTAATGTAGGTATACCTGGCATGTATAGGATGTCAGAGGTCAGTACGAAGGAAGCAAGAAAAGGACTAGCAACATTAGATAGAGATTGGTTTAAATATCACACTGATCAATTACAAGAGCGTGATAGACATAGTTGGTATGCTGTATGTAAACAACTTAAGAAGTTCTACAATGCTGCTAGCATCGTTACACAAAAGTGGGCTGATGATGATACAAAAAATGCATACATAAACGTATACAATGGATTATAGATTATATAATATTGATGGTCTCTACTTTGAATTAGTAGATAGCTACGACAATAAAGAATACCAATGTGCGTTTATTGAAGAACGCAATGGCGTACGTACAGAAATCTACAAGGACAACCTGAAGAAGGGTATGTGGATGAAGTGCAATAAACGTTACATTGGTAACTTCTTTGTAGAGATTAGAAATGACAAAGGTGTATTAAAAGAGCGTATCAGTTTCTTACATCACCTCAAAGACAAACGTGTATTCATTAGCTTTGATAGCTCAGCATTAGGTGATACCATTGCATGGTTTCCTTATATGTTAGAATTCCAACAACATTATCAGTGCAAAGTTATTGTGTCTACGTTCAAGAACTGGATGTTTAAAGATGTCTATCCTGAATTAGAGTTTGTTGAACCAGGATCATCTGTAGAGAATATTGTAGCTATGCCACAGCTAGGATGGTTCTGGGATAAGGATAAAGAACCTGTCAATCCTGTAACAATACCACTGCAGAAGTCAGCTACGAATATCTTAAATCTACCATACAAAGAACTACGACCAAGGATCATTGATCTACCAGGAATGTTACTAGAGAATGAGAGGTATATATGCATCTCTACAAAGAGTACAGCTCAGTGTAAACTATGGGATAAGTGGCCAGAACTTATACAAGCCTTAAAAGATCAGGGATATAGAGTGATAGAACTATCTGAAGGTGCAGATGATTTTGGTGCAGAAACGTTAGAGAATACATCATTAGAGAGTGTCATCAATCATCTTAAAGGATGCGAGTTCTATATAGGATTATCTAGTGGTATAAGTTGGTTAGCTTGGGCTTTAGAAACTAAGGTTATAATGATTGCCAACTTTACTAATAGTGAACACGAGTTTGAATGTATACGTATAGAGAATAGATCTGTATGCAATGGATGCTGGAATAATCCTATGTTTAGATTCAATCGTGGTAACTGGAACTGGTGTCCTGAACATGAAGATACTCCTAGGCAACATGAGTGCCATAAGAGTATCTCTGTTAATGATGTACTATCTAAATGTATCTCCTCCCACCCAAACAACTAAAGACTTTCTTGTTCCCTTAGTTATTGGTGTCACTCTGTGCATTAAATAGCTAGGGAATAAGACAGCAAACGATTGTTCTCTAGGAGCTTGTTTTGGTTCTCTACCTACCCAGAACTCAAGGTCTCCACCTTCATAGTCATCAGGATTAGATAACTGAATAGTTATACTTATCTTTCTATTGTTTTGTGGATAGTCACCTACATCCATATGCCAATCATAGTGACCACCATTCTCATAGTATTCTGTATACTGAATAGGATCTGTAATAGAGTTGATTGTAAAGCCCCATGATTTATTAGCCTCATTGATAAATGTTACTAACTTATCATATACCCACCAAGACCTTTCATCATGGTGTATCCATTTTATCCTAGACTTCCTTATAGACGTATCTATCTCTGAAATCTCATCTGCACCTATTGTAGCGTCATGATATGGATATAGCTCCTGTAAATTACCTATCCACTCTAGCTCTTCTTTAGTAAACGAATTACTTATAAAGTAAGGACTTGTTTGATAATAATTTGGGTTGGTTTCAAATACTGGTCTAATGTGCATTATATAGTTGTTTGGGTACATAGAACCCATAAGAGACATTCAATCTCATTCTAGATCCCTCATTGATTACACTAGCATGTTTAACTAAAGATGCTTCACACATCCACATTCCTTTCTCACCTACATCTAATACTTCTCCATCGTAGATAGGTTGCCCACCTGAGTTAGGCATAGACACTATAACATTATATCTACGAATGTTATAATCTTCATATTCATCAGTTGTTAAATCAGTGTGTGGTTCTACAAACGCATCTTCGTCTGTCATCCCAAACCAATCTCCTAAAGATGGATCACTAATAATTGGCTCACATATTCCCTCCACTTCAATAATTCTTTTTTTGATTTCATCTACTAGAGGATGTGGATCAAGGTCATGTCTTTGTTTAAGAGCAACTGTATCAATAGTTCTACGTATCAACATATCATACTTAGAGTTATAGCCATTAGATACAGCATGGTTCATTATATCTTGTATAGATAATATATATTGACGAAGAATCTTTTGTTCTTCATCAGTTATAAAATTATCGTAACAGTATGTTTTACCAACTAATCTCTTCATTTGTTTCGAATATAATGTTAATTGCTATCGCAGCCTTTGTTGTAATTGGAGATGTATTAGCAGAATATGTATTAGACTTAAACAATAGAGCACACCCTTCTACAGGAGTTTGTCTATGATTAATTGTTAATTCTATAGGATCATATGAATAACTCTCATTAAATAATACAGTGTCACCATCTGAGTTGTTAACATAATATATTAATGTGTATGTATTATCATCAACTTTATTATTTGTAAATGGTGTATGATATTTATCACTACCTTTAGGTAACATAGAACATGATGCATGTATCATTCTACTGCACACAATACCTTCGTTCTCTTCAAGGTTCTTCATTATCTTTTGCACAAACTCTATGTACTCTGATAACATTTTATCATCAGCAAATAGTATGTGACTAAATTTAACTACATCATCTACATCAATGCTATCAGTGATGCTTTCTTTATTTAGATAATTCTTCTTAGAAGAATCTTGATAGAACCATTGAAAGTAATCATTTGATAGAAGACGTTTGATCCTATCTTTATAATTTTCATGTACAAGGTTTTCTATAAACTTCATGATAATAAATGTCTAGTAATAATAGTTAATGAAATACAAATCCAAATAGTGTTAAATGCAATCAATGTAGGTAGGCTCTTTCTCATACTAGCCCATATCAAAGCTGACGATGTAGCTAATGTCAAGAAGTGTAACCACCATATCTCTACACCAAATATAAGTCCAGGAATAATGATGACAGCTTTAGCCAACCATGCAGCTGCCTCAATACTATTGTAGTCTGTCCAATATTCTTTTGAAAGATACATCTTGTACCTATCCATGATTTTTGCATTACCTATTAAGTAATATAAAACTAATAGATAAATTATAAATACTATAGGATAAATCATCATTTAATTGTTGTGTTTAAACAAACGTTACCTGCAATGATCACTCGATCAAGCGTTGAGTTAGGACTTAGTTCTGGTCTATGGGGAAGTAACGAATCCCACATGTATAAACATCCCTCTTCAGGAAAGAACTTAAATACATTAGAATCATCTCTAGTATAATCATGAGCCTGTTTAAAGAATATCTTACCTTCATCACCTACACAGTTGTCAGGTGTTTGTATGTAGTATATCCAAGTGTATGATGTTGGTAAACCAATATCCTTCTTTGAAAATATTACATGGTCATGATAAGCTGATATAGGATTACTAGCTGTAGATATGTATATCCAAGTTGCAGCAAGAGAACTATATATTGTTTCTCTAGGGTATTCTTGTTTATATATATCAAGACTTGCATCACATGACTTCTTTTTGATTAATGTTAACTGATCACCAGTCATTAAATCACTAGACATCTGTATACCAGGCAGCCCTGTACTCTCATCATTATACTCTCTGTCAAAAAATAGATAATTCTTATTAGTATATATCTCCTTCAACAAAGCCTCTTTATCAATACCTTCTAGTTTTGTCTTGAAGATATTGATATTCCCATTACTTAGTTTTTCGTAGTTCATTAATTCTCTCGAATGTATTTTACTAATGTACTATGATGTGCTAATGTAGCCAAGTTGATATCCATATTGATATAAAATGATGGACTCACTTTACCAATTCTTTCACGTCTGATGTCACTCATCATTCCTGAATAGACTTCAGAAGCTTTATCTTTCTTAATAATACGTAATCCTTTGCCTACAGACTGCCAACTAGCTACATCATAAACATTACTAATAGTTCTAATGAATCTAGAATCAGGAACTGTAAGCTCGCACTCATCTATAAACTGCTTAACCCTATCTGGTATCTTATTATTCTCTGTAAACTTAGACCAGAACTCTGTATCTTTGCGTTTAGTTACATAATGTAAGTATACAAAGTCAAAAGTATAATCGTGATACTCAGTAACTAGTTTGTTATATCTATCAATATAGAATTGATTCTGCAAAATGTTTCCTAGTGTATTAGGTAGGAATGTATTAAGAGCATAGATACTTGTCATGATAGACGTAGCCTCTAATGGTTCAATGAACCCAGCTGACAATCCAATAGCTATACAGTTCTTAACCCAAGGAGTTTCATAGCGTCCACCTTCAAATGTAAAAGATTTAGCACCAAACTCTACACCAATACCAAACTTCTCTAACACTTCTTCTCTTGCTTGCTCTTCTGTAATTTGTTTATCATCAAATACATATCCACAACCATAACGTCCTTCAACAGGAATAACCCAAGCCCAGCCATACTTCATAGCAATGGCTTCAGTTTGGGGTAAGATGTTTTCGTCATCGTGTTGTATGAAGAAAGGGATAGCCCTGTTTACAGGAAGAGAATCTTTATAAGATTTCCATGGAGCATTAAAGAACTCACCAATAATCTTACGTTTGAAACCTGTACAGTCGAATACAAAGTCTGCATCATATACATCTTTGTTAACTGTTTCTAATGATATAATATTACCTGTTTCATCAGTTAATATTCTAGATACTTCGTCATCAATATATCTAACTCGTCTTGTTACAGCTACACGCTTTAAATACTTAGCAAGTAGTACAGCATCAAAGTGTAATGATAATGTGCCTACGCCATCGTATTGTGTTAGTATTGACTTATGATTTCCAAGATTAGAGTTTGCTTTTAGTTTAACTAATCCACGTGAAGATGCTTGGGCACTAAACACACAGGTATCAAGATTATTAGCATTGATCATCTGATCTAATACAATAGCTGATATACCTGAATCATCAAAGTCTGTTATGTTAAAGCAGTTATGTGTAGTTCCATCATAGAATGGATGAAAGTAAGAACGATCATCCCCATTCCAGTTAGTGAATTTAATACCATTCTTAAATGTACCTTTAGCATATTTAACAACGTCTCCTATAGGAATGTCTAGTTTAGTTAAGAACTCAACAAAGTGTGGAGTGGTTCCTTCACCTGCACCAATTATACCTATGTCAGAACTTGCAATTACTGTAACACTTGCCCAAGGATAGTAGTGAGATAGAAATAGTGCAGTCAGCCAACCAGCAGTTCCTGATCCAACTACTGTGAATTTATAAGTTTTCATAACTTAGTTGATTTAATTAGTTCAACCAAAGTTAACAAATAATTCTTGTATTAATCTAATGCTACATCCATTATTTTTTCTAAGTATATTAGCTCCCAATTAACTATGTCTTCGTTCCAAACATAACGATGTTGTTTAACTAAGACTTTTCCAGGAACTCCTGTGTAAGCCATCTCTTCAGGTATAACAATAAGATCAGGAAATGGTACAGGTGCTTCCCAAGTATATGTTGTTTCATTCACCACCCAAGATGGGTATGGTTTCTTAATAAGAAATACATCTCTAACTGGATCATACTTACCACCTATACTAGCATAGTTACCTCTAAAAGGAGTTCCACCAACCAAGTGTTTATTATGTATAGTGTTATATGATGTTTTAATCCATCTACCAGGAATCATACATACATTATTAATATAGTCTTCACCACAATCTTCGTAATCGTCGCTAATTTTCATAACGTCGATCACAGTGTTGTCATCATCAAGTTGTGCGTAATGTGCCATAATTAACAATAAGTATACATAGATGTACCACCATAATATATATGATAGGTAAGACTTCCCCAATAGTTTCCATCAGTTCCTCTAGAACCACCAGGATATTGGATCTGAACTCTACCACTTCCACCAGATCCTGCATTCTGTGAATTGTTAGGTCGATTACCACAACCTCCACCACCTCCACCAGTTCCTCCAGCTTTGTTAGTAGCATTACAGTTACCACCACCACCAGCACCATCAGTTCTTGTAGGTGTTCCACCATTAGCATTACCAGCCCAAGAGCATTGGTTATTCTCACCAGCTGATCCTCCTCCTCCACCACCTTCAGTAGTTTCGTTTACTTCAACATGAAATTCACCATCTCCACCCCAACCATTAGCATACTCACCATGAGATCCAGCTGATCCTCCTCCTCCTCCTCCACCTCCACGAACATTACCACCACCAGGTCCACCAGGATATCCATTACCCCAAGATGAACCACCATCTGACCAACGCATTCCTCCTCCACCAGCACCTCCACCTCCCCAACCTCCATTACCAGCAGACCAATCAGAACCACTTCCTCCACCACCTCCTGCATAACACTCTTGGCCATTGAAAGCTGAATATCCACCATAGCTACCTTGAGCTCCTGGTTGTCCAGCTCCTCCACCTCCTACAGATACAGGATAAGTTTGATTCTTATATAAAGTCATGTAACCACTAGAAGAAGCACCTGCTCCTCCTCCCCCTCCTCCACCAAAGTTACCTCCTCCACCTCCACCACCACCAGCTCTTACCATCCATGCTACACTAAAACCAAATGTGTAGCCATAGAATTCACTCATAGCATCTGGAGCAGTCTTACACGCTGTTCTACTTAATGAGCCTAATTGATAGTTACCATTTATTGGGGCTAACTCATTACGTATGATTGACATACTTAATTGACCTGAACTTGGGATTGTCATAATTATCTACGTTTTAATTCTTCGATTTGTTTCTGTTGCTCTTGAGCTACAGCTACCAACAAAGTTACTAATTTTGCGTAATTAACAGTGATATAATTTTCACCTGATAAAGATTCTCCTGTTTCTTTATTAACATCGAATGGAGCTAAACTTACAGTCTCAGGCATTATAGATCTTATTTGTTGTGCTGATAAACCAACTTGCATCTTATCATCTGTATATCCAAATTGTTTAGCTAACTCATTGGCTTGATAATAGAAAGCATCAAGTTTCATTACTTTATCAATAGCATTCTCAATAGGTCCAACACGATCTTTTAAACGATCATCAGAATAGAAAGCATACACTTCACCAGTAGCATAAACAGTACCAAATGTAGGATTACTGTTTGTATTAACATATTGGTTCATTGCAGATGCATATACGTTAGATGTACCTGTTGGACCAGTTGGGCCTGTAGGTCCTGTAGGACCAGTACCACCATTAGCACCTGATGTACCAGCTGTTCTAGTTAAACCACTAGAGCCTGAAGTACCAGAAGATCCAACAGCACCTGCTGCACCAGTAGCACCTGATGTTCCAGAGCTTCCAGAAGCACCAGTTTCACCTGATGATGCACTTGTACCAGAAGATGCACTACTACCACTTGTACCACTAGATCCACTTGTGCCACTAGTCCCACTGCTACCACTAGTTCCACTAGTTCCACTAGCACCTGTATCACCAGATGTGCCTGATGAACCACTTGTACCAGCAGTAGCGTCTTGTCCTGAAGTTCCAGCTGTTGCATCCTGTCCTGACGTACCTGCTGTAGCATTTACACCAGACGTTCCAGATGTTCCTGAAGGAGCATTGAATGTAGTCTGTGTGTATGAATAATTACTTACTCCTTCTGTATAGAATGTAGCATCTATTGAGCCAACACCTGGATGAGCTGCATAAATTTGACAATACAATCTATCTGTTGCATCTAATGTAGTTTGAGGTAAAAATAAATCAGTAAAGAATTCTTTTATGATACCAGTAGATAATACTTCTGTATCAAGATTTGTAGTACCTAATAGAGTAGATGTTCCTCCTGTTGTATACTTATATAATTCAACATCAACTGCCAACGTTTCGTTAGTATCAATACTGATGTGTGTAACAAATGAAAATAATCCTGAAGGAATATTTGTAATGTTTGGAACTCCTGAATCAGTAGCAAACGTTGCAATTAATTGTCTTGTAGCTGATGGAACAGCTACTGTTACTGATTGCTCAGCACCATTAACTGCACTAGGAGATAGTTCTTTATATGTAGGAGTACCAAATGCTGAGTCAGTATTATTTGATAAGTTCATATAATAAACTTGACCACCAGAGATACCTGATGCACCACTTGATCCTGAAGTACCAGCTGTAGCTGAAGTGCCTGAAGTGCCTGATGTACCAGAGGAACCAGACGTTCCTGCTGTTGCATCTATACCACTAGTACCACTCGAACCATCAGTTCCTGTTGTACCTGCTGTACCAGAACTACCTGATGTGCCTGAGCTACCATCTGTTCCTGTAGTTCCTGATGTACCATTTGTTCCTGCTGTCCCTGAAGAGCCAGATGTTCCTGAACTTCCACTTGTACCTGCTGTTGCACTTGTACCTGAAGACCCATCTGTACCTGTGGTACCTGACGTGCCTGAAGATCCATCTGTTCCAGAAGAACCATTGGTTCCACTAGATCCACTTGATGCTGACGTTCCATTAGAACCATCAGTTCCTGATGTTCCACTTTCTCCAGAACTAGCTGAAGATCCATTAGTACCATTGGTACCAGAACTTCCACTTGTTCCTGCAGTTCCACTTGATCCATCTGTACCTGATGTTGCATCACGTCCTGAAGTTCCAGCAGTAGCATCTCTACCAGATGTTCCTGATGTACCCATTGTACCATCAGCTGCACTTGTTCCAGATGAACCATCTGTTCCAGATGTACCTGCAGTACCACTAGAGCCATCTGTACCTGCAGTAGCAGATGTACCACTAGATCCTGAACTTGCTGATGTACCAGACGATCCATCTGTAGCACTAGTTCCTGAGGTTGCAGAAGTTCCATTAGAACCATCTGTACCTGAAGATCCATCAGTAGCTGATGTACCAGAGCTTGCACTTGTACCACTTGTTGCTGATGTTCCATTAGTTCCAGCAGTTCCACTTGAACCACTAGTTCCAGACGATCCATCACCACCAGCTGTTCCTTGTAAGTTTACAGCCCAAACATCATATGTTCCAGATCCTTCAACTTGACTAGGAAGATTAAATACTAATGTACCATTAACTGGATTGTAACTAATTACTTGAGCAACTTGATAGTTTTCATAATCATATGTTATAACAATTGATTGCCCTTCTGTATAAGATAGATTAACATCTACAATTAATGTACCACCATCACCTAAAGTTAACTCACTTGTAGAAGATGTTCTATATCTATCTCCAGACTGACCTGAGCTTCCAGAAGAAGCAGAAGTTCCTGAGCTACCTGAGCTTGCTGAAGTACCTGAAGTCGCACTTGTTCCTGAGGATCCAGAAGAACCTCTTGTACCATTACGTCCACTAGATCCACTTGTTCCACTAGAGCCAGAGGTACCTGAAGTACCATCTCTACCTGACGTTCCTGTGTTACCACTAGATCCACTACTTCCATCTGTTCCTGAACGACCACTTGATCCAGAAGTTCCAGCAGTTCCATTACGTCCACTAGTACCTGAAGTACCACGTGTACCAGCAATACCTCGCTCACCACTAGATCCAGAAGATCCAGAAGACCCACTAGTACCTGCTGTACCAGACGTACCTGTTCCACCTAGGGCTTGACAGACCTTCTGATCTAACTTCTGTATTACAGTTTGTAGATTATCATTAGTATTAATGCCACTACATACTAGATTAGCTCCTTCGTAAAATACGCATTGAGCATCTAATATAACAGGGCATTCGCCAGTTGAACAGATTACGTCCATAATATGATATTGTTATAAATGTCTATAGCTAGTACAAGGTTAAAGAGTATAACCTCATACTAGCAAAAATAGTTAAATAATTTTAGTTGTTGTATGTAGTGATAAAACTATACTACATAATATAGCAATAGGATCTTATCTTCCCTGACGTGCTTGTGATGTGGTAATAATACCTAACTCTTTAGCCAAATCAGGATATAGTAATGGTATGATATCTCTTTCAACCTGAGACAAACCAACTACAGGATCAAACACATATTTAAGAGTGTAGTTCTTATCCATAAGCTCTTGATCATCAGCTGCCCAAGCATATCCTTCTACACCTACAGCATTGATAAGTTTAAGAGCTTTCGTTAATAATCCTAGTTGTGGAAGTAAACTACCATTAGTTACTTGCTCAAATGACAATGGATTATAATAGAAGCTAACCTCATCAGATGTTTTGTTAACCAACTTAAGGAAATACTTATATCTATTCTTAGTCAATTGATCTTCATCATCATCAGGAGCCAATACAGCTGCTGTTAGAGCTAACGACATTACAGATAATAACAAGCCAAGTTCTTTCATTTGATTTGAAAGTTCTTTTCTCATCATATCATAGAACTCTTCCTTAGTTATTTCAAGTTCCTTACCAGTCTTTCTAAAGTATTCTTGCTTCTTAGCAATCAACATCTCATCTAGAATACGAAGACCTTCATCACTACCTGTTATGATGTCACGCATCTTTGTGATAGTGCTTTTACCTAGATGACTCCACACTTTAAGGAATGCACGAGATCTACCATACTCCCAGTTACCTGTTGTAGCATTCTTACGTAAACCTAATGTACGTACACCAATCTGTTTAGGAATCCATTTTCTAAACATCATGAACGAGTTAAGGATAGTATCACGAGAAGCTGCAGATCTATCATCATCGCTCATCTTACCATTGATCTTTCTCATGTGATCTTGGATTCTAACACGATAGTCAGCAAGTTCTTCTTTACTTACACCAGGAAGAGTAACCTTACCATTCTCTCCAAAATCAGCAACCTTGTATAATGACGATGTTTCTTTTAATTCAGCAACCCTTGCATCATAAGTTTTCTCAAGTTCTTTTCTTTCAGACTCAGTCATCTTATATTTAACTAGTCTATCTTGAGCAGCTACATACTGTGGAATAGAAACAATCTTTCCATCAACAATCATTGAGTTTTGATTGAAAGACATTGCATTTGCATATTCCAATTGTCTATCAGGCCATGAACTCATTGCCATCATCACATCTTGAAATGTCCAAGTACCTATAGTTTTAACTATACCCTGCTCTTTTGCAAGCGTCCTTTGCATTTCTTTTGCAATGTCTTCTTGCAATGGCATTATTAAATTAAGGAGTGCCTTATCTTCATTACTTGCAAATCCTGTAGTTATCTTAAAGCTATTCTTTTTAAACTCTCCAGGATAATATACACCACTAGCATTAATGTATGCTTGCATATTATTACCCATGTAGTTAGGAATAGCTACAGTAGCTCTCCAACCTAAAACAAGAGTTTGCATATAACTAGCAGAGTTCTTTATTACTTTTCTACTAGAAGCTTTTCTTTTCTCCTTAGTCTCATTATCATCTGTAAGTTTATCTGTTACACCATTCAATAGAATGTTTCCTAATGAGCTTTCATCTTCTCTAATACCATACGTATGATCATCAACAATAGCTCCTAACGCAGTAGCATTTGTAGTTTTTTCGTAATTGATTTTAGGTTGTCCACCTTCCATGACAACACTCTTATTAACAGGATCAATCTCTACAACACCTCTAGTTTTTTCAAATGAATGAATAACGTTTAATGTATTCTCAAGATTCTTTGTAGCTCTATAATTCAATACAGCTTTAATCCACTCTGGACCAACCTTAGTTAAGTCTCTAGATAATCTATGTATTGCTTTATTTGATCTAGTGAATCGTTTAGGAATCTCTCTCTTAACCTGACCATTTTCATCTAGTCTAGAATACTGCAAGTTCTCATCTACATCTACAGTGTATAAATCATCAAAGAATTCTTTACCTTCTGCTAAAACATTGTTAGATTGTGCAACCTTATCTATTGTTGTAGCTTCCATCAATGGGAAGAATGACAATGACTTCATGATATATCCTGCATCTTTAGCCTCATCATTGAGAGCTTGGAAAAATTTCCACATCTTTATTGCAGATGGTGTCTTGGACATCTCTAAGAAATCTTTAGAGTAATGACCTTCTTCTTTTACGTTCTCATTAAAGAAACGACCAAAGTCATAGTCTTCAAAACCATTGAATGTAGGTCTAGTAATATCTAGAGAGTCTCTAATCTTAGTCTTTCTATATGCTCTAATGTTTTCGTTCTCTTCAGGATCTGTAGAGTATTGTGTAAGATCAGCATCTTTAAGTTGCTTCTCTATAAGTTTATTAGCAGACTCCATGTATGATTCAACATCCATGTTGTCTTTTAAGAATTGAAGATCGCCCTTTTCTTTAGCTTCGTAAACCTTTTTAATAAAATCCTTATCTAGTTTCTCAATTAGTTGTAGATCATTCTCAGTAACTTTACCAATCATATCAAAAGGTGACTTACCTGCAGCATCTGCATCCTTAATCAACTCAGTAAGTATCTCACCATATTGACGTGTTAAGTCTGCAGCATCTTGAGCAACAACACTCTTTGATCGTTTAATTAACTTTGTAGCAAGTTGAATAGTTGTTGATGATAGATCACTTCCTTCTAAGAATGTTCTAGTCAATCTTTCAAGTTCTAAGTCAGGAGCTAATACATTCTTGACAGTATCTTCTGTAGCAAAACCTTCCTTAATAAATAACCAAGAAACATACTCTTTCTCAAGCTCTGCAATTCTAGTTTGCATACGCTTAGCCATACTTGCAATGTGTTCTAATGATTGCAATAGATCTTTAGACTCTTGAGTCATACCAGATCTATTTGGATACATACTAATGAATATAGAATCTAGTGACTTGAATGCATCAGAACCCTTCTTGAACTGTTGTAAGTTACCAAGCAATCCCTCAATCTGCTCTTGATTCATTAAGTCATAGTTGATATCTTCAAACGACTTAAATGATTCAGCAGCATTCATTAAAAATGTATTACCCACATCAATCATTGGAGCAAAGTCAAGCTTCATATGTAGCTGACGAATAGCTCTAGACAATTGTTTTAACTGTTCATTCTTATTAAACTTATCTTCAGGATCTACATACACTTTGTACATACGATTATACTCATTGCGTAGCTGTCTTAACAATGTATCAATCTCTTGATTGCCAGTAGACTCAGTGTCTAATGCAACAGGTAATAAGAAGATGTTTGTTTCACTAGCACTGTCAAGCTTACCCACTTGAATAGAGTTCATCACTAATGGACTCTTCTTATCTCCTGGAATCTGACGACCATAGTTTGCAATGAAAGGAACCATTCGAGTCTTTCTCAATTGACTAGGGTTCACACCATAGTTATAAGCCATTTGTGCATAGTCACCCATCTGACCTTTCCATGGTTTTATTTTAAACCAAGGAATATCATCAGCTTTCTTTGCATCAATGCTTGTAAACTTCCAGTCAAGAATATCTACCCTAGCATCCTTTGTACCATCTTTCTTAGTGATAGGTTCAATTGCAATAAAGTCAATTTTAGATGCTCGCATCCCTTTGACTTTCTTATTAACTACTTTCTTCTCAACAAGGAATCTAGTTCCTTCAGGATAAGAGTTAATTAACCCAGTGGCAAACTGTTCAATAACAACTCTAACTTCTGGAGATAGTGATGTAGGAATATTTACCTTCTCAGGAACTGCACGTTTGTATCCAAGTTTATCAATCAATGACTCACGCATGAAATCTTCAATGTAATCATGCCCAGCTGTTCCCCAATCCTTTTTATAGTTGTCATCAATCTTATCTTCAGCACTTCTTTCAAATGGAGGTTCATCACCTTTCACATACTCTGTTGTACTTTCTTTTACTTCAGTACCATCGTATATGTAGTGACGTTTCTTTCCTGTTCCCTTCTCAGCATCGTAATCAGGAGTTTCAGGAACGTATTCTATTTTCTCATCTTCAGCAACATACTTGTCATATATACTATCAACTGCTTGGTTTTCCTCAGCCTTCTGGAAGAATACATCACCACCAACTAAATCAGCAACTGTACCAATGTTACCATAAAGAATAGAACGTTTTGCTTCTTGGAACACATCCACCTTAGACTTTGCATAAAGATCTCTAATGTACTGAAGAATAGTATCCCACCAGCTACGAACCATATCAACTACACCAGGATCCTCAATCTCTGGGAAGTCCTCAATGTTTTGACCTTCATTTACAATAAGCTCAGAGATCAACTTATCAGCAGCCTCTTTCTTTATCTTACGAATGTTAGGCTTACCATTAACTTGATATCTTGGATCGTTCTTATACTTCTCAAATGTATCTTGATATATCTGATACTTACCAATCTTAGAAATGATTGCTGTAATTAGTTCAGGATTAGTTTGTTCTAGAATAGCTGTACTGATGTGTACAAATTCTTCTACGACAGCAGCATCTTCTTTACCTTCAGCCAAAGCAATGACACCCTTAACAGTATCAGCTAGACCATTAATACCTGTAATATCCAAACCTGCATCTTTCGCATAATCAGAAAGTCCCATGAAGGAGATTCCCATTTGTTTAGCAGCGTTCTCTATTACACTGGTGGTATTTTCTAGCTCATCCATAAAAGGGATTTCACCATCGTACATATCCCATAAAGAATATGCAACGTCCTCTCCTTCTCTAGCAACTAAAGATTTCCAAGACTCTGAACTTTTATTAGGACAAACTGCCATCTTAACAATTGTTATATTTTAATTCCTTAACTAGCTTACCTCTTTCTTGGTGATACTTTCTGATCTGTGCAAATGTTTGAGGAGTAGCTTTACCTGCAGATATTAAGTCTGTAGCTTCTTCAATCTTTCTATCAAGCTCCATGACACGAGGATCATTAGCAATACCAGCTTCTATAGCATCGTTTGATGTAATCTGATCATCATCAGCAATGTCTAACAAAGATAATGAATTTGACATATCATTAACACTAGCACGACGATCTCCTATAACTGGATTGATTATAGTCATGATTTGTTTATCTGTTTTCTCATCAACAGGAACAAATCCATTATCAATTACAGACTTTCTTCCAGTGGTGTAGAACTCGTTTGCATTACTAGCTTGTCCCCAAGCATTAATCATCTTGTACACATAAGAGTATCTTCCATTGTATGAATCATACATTACAGGCTCACCATCCTCATATACCTTTCTGAATAATCCTTTCTTAATGTAAGAGTAATCACCATTCTTACGCATCTCTTTCTTGATAGCTTTATCACGCTTCCAGTTCTTATGCATCTTCTCTTCCCAAGAGTACACAATGACATCACGATTAGATCCTTCAGAACCAAGACTAACATTCAACATCTGTGGAATCTCATTATTATCAATAGCTGTCTGAATGTCTTTGTTATTACCAATAAACCACATAGGCATATTGTAGAAGTACTTTTTCTTCTTCTTGCTAAAGATTAACTGAGCTTTCAAGTTAGGAGTAAATCTACTATCATTCCAGTTATTTCTATTAAGAACAGCTTCATCATAGAAAGCTTCAATACCATCCATATTGTCAATTGTAGATAACACCTCACTATATACAGCTGTGAAATCATTGTATGGTAATAAACTTGTAAATGAAATACCTGACTGAGATAAACCAGATTGCAATACAGATACACCTACAAGATTTTTATAGAATGTTTTTCCTGACACACCATATACTTTAGGAACTCCATATAAGTAATCTCTCAACTCTTCAAAAGCAAAGATGACTTGGTTTTGATCATACACCTTATTGTCTTTGTTCTTAAGCTTCAAGTTCTTGACAGCATTATCTCTACCAGATGAATCATCAGCTACCATCATCTTGATGATCTCATTATTATACAATGGGTGTTTAGGATTAGCTAACACATCGTTCTTAAACATCATGAAGAACCTAGGGAAGTTATATCCATTGTCTATCAAGATGCGTTGAATAGTTTCATTCCATGCTTGCTTAGTACCATTTGTATTTGTTTGAACAGCCCAGTCAAAGATATCATTAACAGCCTTCTGTGAAATCTTCATGAAGTCTCTGTCATTTGTATCAACATATGGTAATAAAACTTTCTGCAACACACCTCTAATTTTAGATCTATCAGATATTAATATCTCAGCCATTGCATTACGCAAGTCATTTAACCTCTTAGATAGTGTTCCTAAGAAAGAGTTCTTTAACAACTTATCTGGAGAAGAGATTATTGTTTGTCTTGCATTCTTTAACTGCTCATCTTTCTTGAAGATCATGTATGGATCGCTAAACGCAGCTGTATCAAAGTTTGTACCTTGAGTAACTTTATACAAATGATTAGCCATCTTAGCATACTTCAAGAACTCAAGTAACATAAACACTTGCATGTTTCTACCATCACTGCTATTGAAATAATCATTGCCACCTTTGATATACTCTTTCAACTTAGTATTAGATGGAATCTCTTTCATAGATAGTACAGCATCCTTATCAAAGTCAGGCAGTATATCATTTAGAATTCTACTGTTAAATAACCAAGTTTTGTTATTGACTTGAAGACTATTTAAATAGCTACGAATCAATGGTTGATTCATGAAGTAGACAACTGTATCAATAGGTACACCAATCTTAGCTAAGAACATATATGTTCCTGCTACATCTGGAGTAGCACCTAAGTCCATAATCCATGCACCTTTTGCAATATCTACGTAACCATCAATGAACTGTCCTAAGATATCAGAGATGTATTCACCAACTTTGTTCTTGATTCCAGATAGACTAACTACCATCTTGTCACCAACCTGAACTCTGTTTACGTTCTTGAATTTAACTTCACCATCTCCTAACCAAGGTCTATCATCCACTGGAACATTCTTTAGCATCTCTAGATCAAGATACATTGTTCCACGTTGGTTTAATGAGTGGTTAGTTTGAGCTACAGCAGCAATACCAATTGCATACTTACCTACAACAAAATCATGACGTAACTTAGACATGAACGCTCTGCTAAGCATAGCCCCTGTTGTAGCGTTATCTGACTCAGGTAATCCACGCAACTTAAGAATCTCCTTAGATAAATCTTTTAATTGTTTAGCAGAGTTAGGTTTAACTAACTGATCAAAGTTCTCTTTACTAGATGCCAAGTTCTGAGAAGACTGAATGTATGCATTTTGTAATGCACTCTTGTATGCTTTATCAATAAACTTATCTTTCTTAGCAAATAAGTTTTCTTGCTTAAACATTAACTTGTCTTCAATATCTCTTGTAGATGATTCGTAATCAGTATCATAATCCTCATCCTCAGACAATGCAAGTTTTTCTAATTGCTTTCTGATAAAGAAGTCTTCACTAGCAGACAACTGATCAAACACCTTAGCATAGTATTCCTTAGTAGCTTTCTCAGATCCTTTAAGTCTGAACATCTCTGGCTTACCATCTAGATTAGTGAACACAGACTTGAAGTACATGTTCAACTTGTCAATATCAAAGTCAGATCCTGCTTTCTTAACTAACGCTGCAGGAACTACTACTGAGTCACCAAACTCTTTAGGTAGGAATTGTTTAATAACAAAGCTATCGATAGAGTTTTGTTTCTGTGTAGGGATACGATATGCAAGTCCTGATAATATCTCTTGACCTTCTGGAGTGGTGTTTAAATACTTTAACAACTCACGATCAGTCATAGAGCTATTGAACCAACGTCCAACCATCATCTCACACACTCGCTTACCATCCTTCTCGTAGAAATTCAATACATTAGATGTGTATGCTTCTTTCTTTCCTACTTTAGTTACAGTAACTTCATTCTCTTCAAGGAGTCTAGAAGGAATCTGTACCTTCATACCACCTGAAATCTTAGGAGAAATTACATGGCTATCAGCAATAGAATATAGAATGTTTCTAATTTGTTGATATGCAGGAGTAGCCTCAAGGATAACTTGACCTTTCTCAAATCCTTTCAATGCATCAGAGATGTTCTTATTAACCTCTCTCTTTAACATCTCAGTCTGTAAAGTCTTAGCAGCCTTATCAGGATATTTCATTTCCCAACCACCATCAATTTCAACAATACCCAAAGCACTTAATAACTCATTGTACCCATTATCAATGATGTCATTTAATAAGTTCTCATTAGTCTTTATCTCTTTATATAAAGGAGATGCTTCCTGTCTAGCTTCTTCACTCTTTATATTATTCCAAGCTTTATATCTTTCAACAAATTCTTTGTCTGCTAAGAAGTCAACAGGTACACCATTGTCCATAAAGTCAAGGGTGATTAACTTAGTGTTCTGAGAACCACGAGTTACCAATGGTGTATCTTTAGAAGGTACATCAGTCTGAGTTGATATGATAGACATTGGAATGTTTACAATATCATGGAATGGCTCTTCGTTAAATTGTCCTTCTGAATACAAAGCGTTAGTAGTTCCTTCATAGTTACCCACCTTTCTACCAGTTGCATATACAGCATAGTCAACATCTTCTTTAATCATCTTCTCATACATCTTGAGAAGGTTAGAGCTTTTCTTTTCTGTTGCAGCTCCTTTATTAATTTGCTTAGCTAGTCTGTATGAAATAGGATAAAGGGCAAACTTATCTAATACAACATCATTGTATGTAAGCTCTTCATCAAATCTGTTACCAGCTACACTAGGCTTGATAGGAGTGTATGCACTTTGAATTCCTGGGTTCTTCTTCTCAAACTCGTCAAGCTCTGTTTCAGACACTCCAGATTTATCAAGTTCTTCATATGCTATATCATGACGATATTGAACTTCATCAGTAGTCATATCCCAGTTACCCTCACGAATTCTGTAGTTACGATATGCTTTAAGATTAATGATACCTGCACCATCTGTCTCTTCAAAGATATCCTCCTCTTCATTATATCCAGGTAGATCTTGTACAGACTTAACATCATCAAGTGAAATACTTGTAAAGTAATCTCGTGTAAAGTCAGTATAGCCAGCATCACCAGGTTGGAATCCTTCATTCCATATACGTTGCATTGCAGCATTCATCTCTGCAGATCCATTCATCAATGGTTGACGTGGAGAGTTAAAGTTCTTGATACGCTTCAACTCATCTTTGTATTGATAAGGGTCAGAGTACATGATCTTGTGTAACTCAATGTTAGCAATCATGTAGTTAGCAGCAAAGCCTAACATAGCTCTATCCAATTCAAATGAAGTCATATCATCTGATCCAGGAATATCAATGCTACTCATGTCAAAGTTATCTGTAGGAATACCATCTTCGATAACTGTATTAATGATACCATTTCTAGATAGAAGAACTTTAGTAATCTCAGCTTCGTCTGAGATATACTTATCAACAGCTGCCTCAATCTTAGATTGGTAATCTTTATATGTATCTTCAGCTGACTTCTCAGATGCAATGATTTGATCATGTAAGTCTTTACCTAATATCTCTTTAAAGAAACGTAGGTCTGAAGTTTTACGAGTCTCTTTCTTATCTTGAACAATACGACGACCTTCTTTAGCTAGATTAAACTCATCAATAAAGTATCCTCTAAAGATTGCATTAGCTCTAGCTTTGATAGCGTCAGATGTTAATGCAAGCTCAGTGTTAGTAAAGTTGATAGGTAAGCCCATCTCAACCATGTGTTCCATTGAAGCATCGCCTGGTACTAAGTTCAAGTAGAATCCTTTAGCATTCAGGTTCATCTCTTGCAACAAACGTTGAGAGTATTTCAAACGAGATGATGATGTATTCTTACCAGCACCAACACTAACAATACCATCAGCGTATCCTATAGAGAATACATTCTCAGATATTTCCTTCTTCTCACCAGTCTCTCTATCAAACATCTCATTAACAATGTATGAGTTTTGTGAGAATGAGTCAGTCAATAGATAAGAGAACTTAGTATCTGCTAGCTCGCTCAAGTTACTAATGTTATTAAGAGCATCCATCAAATCAGTCATTGGGTTTGTACCAATGTATGTTTGCACACGCTCACCATTAACATTGTAATATGTAGAGCTGAATTCAGGATTGTCCATCTTAGCTTGAACCTGAGCTAATTGTAATAAGTCTCCATCAATATCTAATGTTCTACCATCAACTGACATAAACTTATTAGCTGAATTAATACCCTTACGAATATTAGCTACAGCATTATTAAACGCTACTTGTTCTCTAGGAGAGCTTTCAAACAACTTCTCTAACTTATCTTGTTTGAACTCAATGCCTAATTGCTTTAATAATGCAAGACGCTTCTCTAAAGTATCAATCTTCAATCGAGCAGGACTACCTTCTTTACCATAGTAAGCTGCAGTCTTTCTACCATCAGCATCAGTAGTTGTCTTCAATTCAAAGAATCTATTATCGCTACGAACTACACTTTTAATTCCATTAATGTAATCAAAACGAATATCTCTAGCTGCTGTACTAAAGTTTGAATCACCAATAACAACATCACCATTAGCCAATAAGAATAAGTTCTTAACAACTGGGTTAGCTGTTTTGAATGTTCTCCAGAAAGAGTTAACTAATTCAACATCAGCCATTGTCTTTATATTAGGGAACCCTTGGTTCTCCTCAGTGAGATCATCATTCTTAGTGATACGTCTGTAGATAGGAGCAAAGCGAACATCAGCTAATGCCATCTTACGTACCTCTTCCATCATCTGATCAATTGTAGTAGCTGTGCTAATCTTGTTTAACAAAGCCATACGAATCTCAGATACAGGAATAAGTGTAGCACCATTCAGTGATGAGAACTTAAACTCACCTGGTTTATCTGGATTAGGATAAGGAATAGATGCTAATAATAACTTGATCTCAGAATTAGCTTTCTTAAACAAGTCAATCTTGTTAGCAGCATCATATAGATCTTTACCAGATCTATCTTCATCGTTAAGAACTAATGCATCATTCTCATCAAACGTAATGTTATAAGCTGTGATCTTCTCCTCGTATTGCTCAATGATGTGTTCCCAAGTTTCGTTATTGGTTGTTAACTCATCATGCATTGCTAATGCTTTGCCATACATTGAGTCTGCTTGTTCTTGAGTTAATGTACCATTAGCAAGACCATCTTCAGCAGCAAGTCCTGATAATAAGATTCTACGATCTAAATCATCACGTAGGTATTGATATAACTCTCTCTTGTTTTTAGGATTGAATGCATTATCTAGGTTACCATTTCTGTTAACCAAGTCAGTAACAGTTCTGTACAACATGTGTTGAACAGCATCATTGATATTACCTGATGAAAAGATAGAACGTAGAGCAGCATCATCTGGAATAAGCACTTGTTCAATATCAATCAATCCTTTCTGAGAGTATGCTAGTTCACTATTGAATGGAGTGAACTGATTAAAGTAACCTCCACCAATCTTATTGAACAATGTTTCTGTATTGCTATTTGACTTAGGACCTGTAAAGAACTCTTTGATAAATGATACCAAATCATCAAACAAACGAGCAATGAATGACATACCTGATTGATTCTTAACAGGACGCTTACCATCATTAACAAAGTCTCTAAACTCTTCTGCTAGTTCTTCTTCAAGCTGTTCAGGAGTTGCTTCAGAGTACTTAACTTCTTTGCCTGTGTTTCTATCTGTGAATGATCCTGAACGTCCTTTGAATTCATTGATTACATCTTGAACCTCTTTAGGGTCAGCAAACATTCTCCACACTGCATGGAACACCTCATGATAAACTGTACCAAGTTCTGCATCTGCATAGATGTAGATAGCACCATCAGAGAACATACCCCAAGCCTGACGACCATTGGTACTTCTCAATACATTCTTAACACGATATACAGGAACGTTTGCAAAATTAGCTTTCAACCAAGCTTCTACATCATTCCAGTTCTCTGGTTTGAATGCTTTCAATTGATTACTAATGATTTGACGCATTGCTGCATTGTTCGTACCACTCTGACGCATAGCTGCAATAATGTCTGCAGCACTCTTCATAGAAGATTTAGATACAGGCGTAGGAGCTACAGCATCAGCTTGAGCTACAACAGGTGCTGCAACTGGTGCAGGAGCTGTAGGAGCAGGCTGTGGTGTAAATGCTTCTTTAACTGTTTGGAAGATCTTATTAGCAATAGCTCGCTCAGCTTGGTCCAATGAAATGTTCATTGCAATTGCTAAGTCTTGAGTAACTTGATCATTCTCAGGAAGACCTAAGTTATTAGCTTCATCAATTGTATAACTAGCTTGACCAATCAATGTACCATTTGGTAACTTGATGTCAATAGTATTCATTGTAACACCATCACGTACAATACTTGTAGAGCTAGTAGCTATTTGTGGTAACTGTTGTGTAGGTGCTGCAGGAGCTGGTGTGATAACTAATGGTCCTGGTGCTGGTTGAGGTGCAGCAGTAACTACTGGCTGATTAGCCACAGCAGTTTCAAACTGAGTCTTGTTACCAGTTAATGTAAAGTAGTGACCCACCATGTTAACATCGTCATCACCTTTTAGTGGGCGAATGTTTGTTGTAAATGGAACCTCACTTGCTTCTCTACCTTTACCTGACAATAAGAACGTTTGATAGTTTGGCCATGAACCAGAAACTTTTGAATTTGGAAAGTCTTTACTAACGTCACGCGTTACTATCTGACCATTCTTGAATCCAATAATCTCTTCGTATGGTTCTGTGATCAACTTAGGATCATTCAGACGACGAGCATTAGCATTGAAGTACATGTTCTCCAATAGCGTAATGATAGAATCTTTGTTAGCTTCTAATGAATCTGGATCAAAGCTAAAGTTACCATCTTTACCAGACATGAATAATCTTAACTCAGATACATTTGTTCCTGGTACAGTTACTCTCTCAAACCAGATACTATTGAATCCACCTTTCTCTCTTGGCTTACCCCAATATGCAACACTACGTAACCATGAAACTACACGCTTACTTTGCTCATCCTTGATAGTTCCATTCTCAAACATATTGTTTGATAAGAACTTGATTCCTTCAAAGATAGTGTTTGCTTCTTTGTTGCTGTACTTTCTTGCATTAAGCTTAATGTATCCTTTCGCTAAGTTTAAGAATACACGACCCATGGCTTTCTCAAACCTTGTTGTACCTTTCTCAGCAGGAGTATCAGTTGTATGTACATACATAGTTTGCTTACTATTCATGTCACTGTCTGAAATCAATCCAGAATCAACAACAGGAACTGTAGCACTATAGTCTCTTTCTGAAGACTTACCATCTTCTGACAATACTTGTACATAATCAGGAACACCAAACGATGTAGCAAACCCAATAGGATTTATATCTGTATTCTCAAACTGTTCTTTTCTCCAAGCTTTGTATTCTTTTGCAAGAGCATCGATAGTTGTTTGAGGTGTACCATCTCTGAACAATCTAGGAAGAGTTTCATTAGTAGGCATTGTTTGGAAAATAGCATTCTCAAACGATGGGTTCTCTAATGGAAGTCCATCTACACCAACTGGTCTACCCTTCTTATCTGTAATGACAACTGCAATAACTGTTTCTGGTTTGATATCAGTACCTACTAAACCATCTTGTATTAAAGTTGGCATACCAAGCTTAGCTTGATTGTTAACAGTAACTACAACAGCACGTAGGTTCTTGATTCTCTCAGGAGACATTCTGTATGCGAACTCATTTGCACGTATCTGATTTGCTTTAAGTTCACCAGCTGTTTTCTTAGAAGGATTGATAGTTGATAATACAACTTGCAACCAACTCTTTTTAGGATCAGGTTGATAAACTTTATCAGCAGGATTACTGTTCTCGACATCTTTACCCTGTGTACCTAACACTTGAGCAATTAACTTCTCATCACTTCTTAACTTATTCTCACGAGTTTTTCTTTTTACATATTCGTCAGCAATCTGTTTGAAACGATTAAGAACTTCATCTTTAGCCTTCAATTGCTTCTTTAATTGAAACAACTTATCTACAGCTTTAGAGATCTCAGCATTGATTTCATCAATCTGTTTCTCTCTAGGGATAACTTCAATCTCATCAAGATCAGCAATCTCTCTATCAAAATTTGCTAAGTCATCTAACAATGCACCACTAACAGCAGTGTATGGAAGTAACTTCTCTGCTTCTGATGTAGGAGTTACATCCTTCTGACGATTAGTATCTTCAATGTTCTTGTTTAAGAAGTCACGCAGTTCGTTCTGTCCAAATGGTAGATCAGGATACTTAGCAGCAAACTTGTCAATGATATCACGAACAAACTCAACAGCTACATCTAGAGCACCTTGAATATCTTTAAGGATTGATTGTAGTACAGATATATTCTCCTTAGTCTCTTCAACTAAGTATTCAATCTCATCACGTTCTTTCTGAAGCTCAGCTAAGAACTCATTACTTGACGTAGAGTATTCCCCAAGCTTATCATAAAGCTCAGTGATATAATCTAAGTTAAGTTCTGTCTGCTCTAATTCATTCTCAAGAGATTGTATCTCTAAGATTAATGAATCTTGAATCTTAGACAAACGCTTAACAGCTTTGATTGCGTTCTTAGTAATAGCCTTGAACTTCTTAGCTTTAGTGTATTCAGGATTGTTAGCTTTCTCTTGAGCATCTTTAAGCTCAGCTTGTGTCTTTTCTAACTGCTCAGTTCTTGAAGCAATTAACTCTTTAGTCTTAGCAAGATTCTCAGAAGCTTCGTTATATAACGCCTCAATCACATTACCTCTATTAGCTAATGTAGCTTCAAGATTCTTTTGTAACTGACCAGACTTTTTAGCTTTGTTGTAGTCAGCTGTATCTTCTGCAGTTAGCTCACGACCAAAGGAGAATATACCTTCTTTGAAACCTTCCTTAGCTTGGAATGATTCTTGTGTAATATCAATAGTGCTAATCTTACCCTTGTCAGTTTTATATACAAACGTAAGTTTATCTGCTTTAGAATCATAACTTATTCTACCAGCTTGTTTACCACCTTTAGCTTTACCCCTATTCCAATAAGCTACTGTATTAATGTTACGTAGATAGAAACTAGCATTAGGATTCTTATCTGTATCAGATACCTTACCTAACTTGTAGTCAGATAATTCATCTTTAGAAACATCTCTAACTCTACCATTAGATGTTTGGATCTTGATAGTGCCATCCTCATTCTCACCTAGAATAGTAAGCTTAGGAAAACGATATACTTCTTTACCATTCTTGTCGTATTCTGTTACTTTACCAAGATAGTATTCTGTACCAACTTCTAAATTCTCTTCACCATCTTTAGTCTTAACTGAAACCTTTGCTTTAACATCACCTTCTGGTGCAACATTAGTAACGTCTTCAGCAAATGTTTCAGGAGAACTAAACATTTCGTTCTGCTCTTTGATAGCTGCCTTCTTACGTAACTGGATCTCAGATACATCTTGAAGTTTAGTTAACAAATCTTCTTTTACAAAATCACCTTCTAAAATACCAATGATCTTGTCTGCTTGCTTATCAATAGCTGCTGTTACTTCTTCTGGAGTAGCATCATTATTAATAGCATCTAAGATGTCAGATACAACAATACCTTTATTTCCTAAATCATCTTGAAGAGCTTTAGAACGTTCAGTGTAATCAGCAATCTTTGCTGTGCTATAAACTAATTTATTAACTAAGTTAGATGAATACTTTCTGATAGGTTGTTTGTTACTATCAAGAATAGGTTTACCATTCTCATCTTTCAATATCTCACCACCTAACTTCTGGTTTAATTGATTGTAACTCTTCTCAACAAGATTAGCTGTATTCTCAACATTTTGTAAACGAGCTAATAATTTCTTACGTCCTTCTTCAATACTATCAACCTCACTAGCATAACCACCCTCAATCAATTGTTGGAAACCTTCATCAGTAAGAGCTTGCTCTCTAACAGATTTAACTTCTTCCATGACAGCATTCTTACCAGCATACTTAATACGAGGCAAGAGGTATCCTAACATGTAATCTGATTCAAGATCTTTTTCTTCTAAAACATCACCTACACGAATAGCTTGATCTCTCATAATCTGAGTCATAGCAGATCTATCCATGAACTCTTTCATTTCCTTAAGTTTCTCAACAAAAGGAACTTTGTTCCATGCAGCAATAGTTTCGTTTCTTAACTTACCTTCTGCACCACCATATCCAAATACACCACGCTCAGCAATCTCTCCTGTTCTACCAGCAGTAAAGATACCTGATGTCATCATTGCTCCAGATAAACCACCAATCAAAATGCTCTCTAAACCTTCATTAGATGTAAGAGTTTCTTTAATACCTTTACCAAGAACACCTTGCCCTCCAGGAGCTAATAGTCCTGCAAGGTCACTATACCAAGCATCCTCTTTATTGTAATCAGCTCTACTGAAATAATTAGATGTACCTTTCTCAATAGCATATTGCATACCTTCTTCAAATGCTTCAGCAGGATTAAATAGTAAAGATGCACCTTTGTATGTACCATACAACATCTTACCAAGACGACCTTGTGGTAATGCACTAGCCCATTTATTTCCTTTAAAAAGAACATTATTTAATTCTGTTCTTGCTCCTGAAAAGCTAGAACCAAATATTTTAGGAAGTTGAATATTGTTTGTTGCAGTTAACAATGCCATGTTTAATCCAAATGTAGCACTACTTATACGATCTGCTGTATCAATAATTTGAGCTTTCTCATTTGCATTAGGCTCTCTACCATATGTTTGTCTAAATACATCAAGACCTGTAGCTACTGCTTGCTTCTTAGCTTGGAATGCTTCCATCCCACTCTCTCCTGTTGAACTTAGAAAAGCACCAGCTAACTGTGAACCTTGTGAAAACTTAGCACCTGCAGCAACTGTACCTGCTCCTTCAAGAACACCACCAAATTGTACAAGTGATCTTGAGCCAGCATTCTTCAAGCTGTTTAGCATTGCTGACATACTTCTACCTTCTGCAACAGCAGCGTTAGTTGCTTCAAGAGCTTGTAAACCTTTACCTGCAGCTACTAAACCTCTAGCTAATCCTAACCCTTCTAATGCAGCAGTCATACCATAACCTGTAACAGCAGCACCAGCTGCATATCCTAAGTTAGATACAATCTTATCCCACAAAAAGTTACCTGAGAAAATAGCATTAGCAGACAATGGATCATCAATCTCTGCTTGTGTATAAAGATGTGGATTACTGATACGTAACTTCTCATCAATGGCATCCATTGATTTAAAGAAATCATTATCATAGAAAGAGCTAAACTTTCTATCAATAGCCCAAGAACCAAGGCCATAAACTAAACCAGCTGTATTGCTAGCAATAGTAGTTGCTGTTTTACCAGCAAACTTAACAAGACCATTGATGGCTTTATCTGTGGTAGACTGACCATATGCATAAAAATCTGGAGACTTATCAGGATCATAAGAATCGTATTGTCTATTCTCATATAGATCTTGAGATGATACAATCTTAGTAAATCCAGAAGAGTCAGAATTTGGAGCAGGTAAAGGAATGATACTATTCTTCCTTTCTTCAGATATTTCGAATGCACGAGGAGTAGGAGACAAAGGTCTCATAGGTGCAATCTTAAGTGGCTCTAAAGAAGGTAATACATTTTCCCTTACAGGTTTTAAATCAGTTCCTGCCATAATAGTTTTATCTTGCTAAAAATTTATCTACCCCTGGATACAAATTCCTTAATAATGGAAGTAATGTTGCATCACTTTGTACTTCTAACCATCTTGGAAAATTATCAATACTAGTAATACCTTGTCTTCCTGGCCATACAATAGGAATTGTTTCGCCTCGTTTATTCTTTAGATTGAAAGTTACAGTACCATTTCCATTACCTTGATCTCTTAAGTTTGCATAGATGTCTAATGAAACACTCTTCTGACCACTGTCATAGTTTCCAAAATCATTTGGTGCATACTGTGAAAGTTCAACATTTTTAGTAGGGTTAGTAACTCCACCAAAACTAAACATTTGCATTTGTGTACTAGCAGCTTTATTTAACCACTGCTCTCCTAAGTTCTTTTTAATCCAATCTCTACTAACTGGAATGTTTTGGAAATTTCCAGAGTCATCTTGAACTTGAATCTTATACGCATCACCTGCACGTTCAACACCAAATCCTAATATTGCATCAGAACCTTTCTTACTTAGTACTTCTAACAAGTTTTCTGCATCATAATCTTTACCACCACCTTCTTGTCTTAAATCATTAGATACAACGTTTCTAAGTTTATCAATAAAGTTTTGTTTAGTATTTCCTTCTTTACCACTGAATGTAATTCCAGCACCTTCAGTTTTAAATGGTCCTGCATAAGGTGCAAGTATTTCTACCTTTCTTTCTGCAATTTTACTAGAAATGTCATTGTACTTTGATCTACTAGGATTAAGTGTTGTACTTAAATACGCATTAGCAACCTGATCTTTTACTCTTCCACCACCTGCAGATACGTATCTACCTTGATTCTTAAGATAGTTATATAACTCTAGTTCTCTAGCATTCATTCTACCTGATGCACTGATTGTAATTGCTGGCTGTCCTCCACCTCCTGGTGTAGCAAGAGGAACACTTGTAGTTTTCTCAAATTTATTTTGGTAATTTAGTACTTCTTCTGCTGTAAATGTTTGTCTACCTTTTGTACCAGGAATAGTTAATCTAGGCAACTTAGTAAGATCATCACGCATCATTCCATAAATACCTTTTCCTCCAGTAACATAATCTGTAGCTTTTTTAGTAGCCTCATTAAAAATTATATCTTTCTTACCAATGTATCTTTCATTAGATAAGTAGTTATCCATAATTTGCTTAATGCTATTATCATCTGGTTTGTTTCCAACAGGATCTTTTTTATATGCAGCAATCTTAGCATCAAGTTCAGCATCTGTAAGATCACTAAACATTCCACCCATCTTATCTTTGAGTTGAGTTCTTAATCCAACATTAGCAGTTCTGTATTTTTGTGTATCATTTACCCAGTTTACAACAGCTCTTCTATCTTGTTCTGTCTCATTACCTACACCTGTAAACTCAGGACCTTGTCCACCACTAGGATTCATCTTTTGATTATACTCACCTTCTTTTCTTATATCTTCTTTAATCTCTCTTTGCTCTTTACCTCTAGCTATTCTTCTAGCCTCTGCTTTATCAAATTGACTGTTTGCTTCAACTACACGTTTAAACTCTTGCTCAGCTCTCCAGTTCTCTTGTGATTGCAAAGGACTAGTCATTATCTCATTCTTGATCTTAGCGTATGCAAAAGCATTTGAATACTCATCGATAGTGTTACGTAAGAATATTTGAGACTTTACTTGATCTAACTTATCTGGATCAGCCAGCTCAGCAAGCGATTGTTGTTGTTGAATACGAAGTGCACTAGGAATATCCATGTATGGATCACCTATCTCTCTTTCATATTGAGCAATTAGTTTTTTAGTTTCTAATATTTTATCTGGATCAGTAAGTCCTGGGAGTTGTGTCTTCAATTGCTTAAGACGTGCAGAACCAATCTCAAAATTTTTATTAGTACCTTCTGTAATTAATTTAGCAATATCCTTTTCACCATATTGTCTATAGTTATAGATGCCATCCTCACGCATTGCCTCAAGATCATCAGCATTTAGTACAGCATTGATGGCTGTACGAATCTTACCTTCACTTAACGTTTCATTTGAATAACGTTGCATCACTTCAGAAATATTAACCTTACCTGTTGCAGGATCAGTAAAATATGCAATATCTTCTTGCGTTAAATTTGGCTCAAGAGTCTTAATAACCTCAAGTATCTTTTTATCATACTCACTAGTTCTAGGTCTGTATTGTCCAGTAAATCGTTGACCAACTTCTTTGTTAGACATATACTTATCTAGCTCTTTGTTATAGATGTATTCACCAGCTTTATTCAACTTACCATTCTTTAAATCTGCATCAATACGCTGTTGTTGTTTCTTAGCATTAGCTGTAGAGAATACAGCATTCTGAATATTGTCATCTTTAATAATCTGACCTGCCATGCCACCAACAGCTGATACTAATTGTTGATTAGAGAAGTCTCCACCAGCAACTGATGTTAACTTAGACCCTAGTTGATTAAGTTTTGATTGTAAGTATTCTTTATCTGCACCATTAAGTATTTCCATTCCTGCTACATTATCAATGTAGCTTTGAATCTTTTGCACACCCTGATCATACTGGGCTTGCTTTTGCATGCCCACTTTCACCATCGCATCAACAGGGAGTTGAGAGACGTAAGGGTTAAATTGCGTTATGCTATCTGTAAATGAAGCCATGAGTGAGTATAATTAACAAATATAATTTAAAATATTATATATACAACGACTACTAACAAAAGTTAGTAATCTTGTATAATTAATCTAATTAGAGATTCTTGATAGCTTTAACAATTGCACCATTTCTTTTAGTAGCTTTTGTTTCTTTTGGTAACTTATATCCAACTAATTTTGGTTTGCCAGTAGTTTCATCTGTATCATAATCTGGTAACATACCATTAGGCATTGCACCTAATCCACTAGTTGTTGCATTTACACCACCATCATAATTAAAGAATTGTGGATTATTAAGATTGTAAGCCTGACCATCTCTATTAAAACGATAGTTATATAAGTTCTCCATAACTCCAAGTTGTCTGTTCTCAAGCTTATTCTTAGCAGTCTTATCTGCAATAGACTTCATTGCTTCTATGGCTTGTTGCTTAGTCTTACTCACACCTTCAGATTGACGAACATATTGAGTGTCATAAATTGCTAAGTTCTTTAATTGTGCATCATTAAGAACACTACGATTTTGTTCAGCTACACGTTGTTGCTCAGCTTGGTTCATTCTAAACTGTTCTCCTAAGATTTTATTTCTAGCATTGTATGCACCTGCAGCAATCATTGATGCAGCTTCAGGATTGTATGCAGACATTCTCTCAGCAGCACGAGTTTGTGCTGTCACCTCATTCAATTGATCTTGAAGACTGAATGATGTTGGTGAAGCTAACAATGGTTGGAATGTTTGAGCTTGTACAGGTTCTAATTGATTTGTTGCCAATGCCATCATCTCTGGTGCTAATTGTGCAGCATCTAAATTTTCAACATCACTAGGACGAAATTGACCCAAAGCTGAGCTTGCTCCAATTGCACCTAACTTTAATAAATCTTTATCAAAATTAAAATTAAATCTTTTTTTACGTTGCTCATCTACTGTAAGATCTTCTTCAAGATCTAAAGATGGCATTGTAATATCAGGACGTTGGAAGTTAACATCAATAGGTCTAAGTCCTGGAGTTGCAAGACTAGTAATGTTTTCATAATAAGGTTTCTTTCTTATGTTAGGATTTTCAATAATAATATCATCAGATTGAATACTACCTTCTCTAGGACTAATACTTTCATTAGACTCTTGAGGAACTGTTACAGATTCTTGTGCAACAGGAGCTGGTTGAGCAACAGTAGTAGAACTATCAAGAGGAGTATAAACAAATTCTGTTGGATATGGAACATCTCCTTCTTTCATCCTTTGTTCTGCAGTAAACTGACGATTAAGTTCATTAAGAGCTTTATTATAACCTACAGGATCATTCTTTTTAAATTCTGCTTCTTTTTGTTTTTTATCTGCAAGACTAAGACGTCTTCCAAACATTCTAGAATATTCATAATCTTCTAATGGTCCAGATCCTGCTACAAAAGGTTTAGCTGCATACTTTGCTAATCCTACATAGTCATCAAAGAACTCTTTACGTGTATCGCTATTAATATCAGAAGGATTATTTGCAATTATACTATCGTAATATCTATCTTGCTCAGCATCTAATTTAGCCAGAAATGTATCAGGATCTTCGTTATAAGCTTTAAGAATATCAGCTTTACTCTTTTGCCAATCTTTATTACCTGTAATATCTTTATCTTTACGTTGGTTTTTAGTAGCAGCTCTATCTTTAACACTCATCTTACCAGCAGCCACCATAAGTTCTCCATAAGGATCACCTGTGTTAATAGCCATTTGTAAAGCACGAGTTCTTAATCCTGCTGGAAGATCCTTCACTTTAGACCAGTAGTTCTTGTAATAAAATTCTTTTGCTTGCTCAGGAGTTTTTATTTTAGGATCATTTGTTCCATAGTTAGAACCACCTCCACGATAGTTACCTGCTTCATAACTATTAGCTTGTTCTAATTGTATAGCTTGATCAATAAAGTTGTTAAACTCAGTCTCATATTTCTTACCTTGTTTTCCACCTTTGTCAAACATTATCTTTTTACCAAACTCAGCATACATATTGTTATCTTTATCCATCTTGATTTTACCTTTGGCAAGTTCATCGCTCTTAACACCATACTCTTCTGCTGTATCAAGAATTGCATTCTGTACAGCAGCTGTGTCTAGCTTTCTCTCAGCGATTGTTCTAAGTTTCAAATCACCACCCATCATCATAGCTTTACCAGAGTTAAATGCTAATTGATCAAACTCATTACCAGTGTCATAATCGTTAACTAGTTGAACACCTTTCTCTATTGATTTATTTACTTTAGCTTCTTGCTTAGATAAACTAGCAATGTAGTGTTTGAATTTCTTACCTTTAGCTTTAGGATCATTTATTTCGTTAACTCCATATTCAGGAATCATCATGTTTCCATAAACAACAAGATTCTCTTGCTTACCACCATCTTCCATCTTGATCGCAGGTTCTCCACCTTCAACCTCTACACCATTGTTTCCAAATGATACAGGCATGCCACCATTGTCATGAGAAGGGCCTCTAAACATAATAGTCTCACCACTACCTGGAAGATATGGATTGTATGACATTGTTTCTGCTTCTCCACGATGTACTTGTAGATCTCCACCCATTGCCATCTGTGTACCATACTCAGCTCTACCTGTATACATAGCAGCTGCACTAGGAGGTGTATATTCTTTTAAATGTCCCCCTGCACGATACTGTGGCATACCATCTTGAGCAAATGCGCGCACTTGAGATACATCAGCATCGCCAAACTTTGCAATGACTTGTGGCTGCCAATCATGACTCACCCATCCACCATGTTCCATGAATGCTTTATTCTGAGTTTGTAGATTTTGTGTTCCTGATTGGAATGCAGAAGCTTGTAAGTTTTGATCAAGTTTATCTTGAGCAGCTTGTGTTTGTTTTTGTCCTTTTGAATCAAATAAACCACCAGCAAGTCCACCTAATGTAGAACCAATAAAACTACCTACTCCTGGAATAGGAATAGCCATACCAAGAATACCACCAACAGCAGAACCAATTGTAGAACCAGGTCCACCTTTACCACTACCTCCTCCTATCTTAGAACCTAACATTCCACCAAGACTTCCTCCTTGTCCTGAGAAAGAATCTAATGTAATTCCACCTACTGCTTTATTTAGCTTACCACCTTTCTTAAAGTTCTTAAGTTTATTAGCATCATTCAATGGTTCAAATCCAAGATCAGTATACATTGTATCTGGATTGTTATACATGTTCTGAATCTCTGTAGGGTTACCTCCTATCATTGTTCCATTAGCTGCAGCAAGATAGTTAGTACCTGTACCAAGAGGTCTAAAGTTTTCCATCACCTGATCCTCTGGACGAACGTAACGTCTCTTAGGTTGCTCAGCTCTTGATGAGGCTGCTTGTAATGTAAGATCACTAACCTTACCATACATTTGTTGTTTCTTAAGATCTTTTTTATTTTGTGATATATCTTGAATAGCACCAATAATACTTCCTGCTTGTGAAGCAAGTGCGCCAGGCATTTGTTTAAATGCGCCTGCGTAATCAAAACTTCTATCTGTAGATGCTGGAATATCCTCCATCTTACTTAATCCAAACCCTTTAGTTTTTGCTAAGTTAACTGCATTAACTTTAGGCATAGCTGGAGGTTTGATAAGTCCTTCAAAACCATTAGCAGCCTTCTTCAACATCTTACCATTTCTTGCACCACCACCTACTAGTTGTGCAATCATAGCAGGATCAATACTACCAAGAATATCAGCAAGACCACCACCTTGTTGTCCTGATGCATTAGCAATAGCTTGCTGAGAAGCTAGTGCTTCTTGTCTTTGTTGTTCTTCTGGACTAATACCATATACAGAAGCTTGAGCATTTGATGCTAGGTTATCATAAGATATGGGTTTAGTCATAGGTGTTTGTTCTCCACCAATCATTGTACCCACTTGAGCTTTCTTCAAAGCTTTGCCATGCTTCTTCATGAAAGCCTCCTCTGTTGGAAACTTCTTGTAGAACTCTTTCTCGTTCTTAACGCCAGCAATTTTTAAAATTTGAGCTTTCATATTATTGGTATTTGTCTAACCAGCTTCCTGGCTGTTTGGTATTGTAATTAGTAAAGTTACTTAATTGATCCAGCTTTGTCAACTGTCCACCTTGTTCGTATTCATTGCGTTGAGTATATGCTTGAATAGCATCTGTAGCTCTTCCTGCATTTGGTCCATACTTACCAGTAGCTTTTAAAAGCTCAGCAGCAACTTTTGCATTTCTTTTTTGTCTTTTAGTAAGTGCTAAACCTGTAGAAAGAGCATCTACTGCTCTTCCAAATTGTTTAGCTTTACCTAACATTGGTATTGCACCAAAAGCTTCCATAGCAGTTTGACCAGACATTCCTGTTTGATTGTATGATCTATAAATATCATCCCAAGAACTTATACCTGATGGATCAATTATCTCAAAGATATTCTCACCAAGTGTATCTGGCTGATTGCCCTGATAGTTACTAGGACGAGTATATCTTGGTATATTACCCACTCTTGTATTATCACTATAGGCAATATTATCACCATCTCTCGATATAGATTTAGGTTTGAAGTCTAACCCTTCTTGATAGAACTTCATCTCTGTTCCATTCTGTGCAGAAGCTTTTGTCTTCTTAGCATACTTACCATTGCTAGGAGTAGTCCCTGTACGTGCGTACATGAATCCTGTAGCTCCTGGTATACCTTGTGTAGCTCCACCAATAGATCCACCCATAGCAAACTGTCCTCCCCATGCAGGAGAATAGTTACGTCCTACGTTACTATATCCATCACCTTCAAAGCCAGGTCCTGCAGAAGCATTGGAATCATTATAGTTAGGTTGTATAGGACCTCCATCGTTATACTTGTCTAACCATCCACCATTCTTCTTTTGATCTACAAACTGAGATGCTGCAGCTCCTGCTCCTATAATAGGTGCAACAGATTTATATATATTACGTTTAGTTAAATCAAACATTCCATTATTGCCTGTTGCTGATTTAACATTGTTTCCATAAGGTACTGCTACTTCACTAAATTCTTTAGGATCTAACGAACGTGTTATAGCATCGCGACCTTCTCTTAAACTTTTTGGAATATCTCTGTCTGCAAATTCAGTACGTGGATCAATTAAAGGTTTTTCTGAATTTAAATAAACAGATTTTACATAACTATTATAACCTTGCACATCCTCTAACCCCTGTCCAATACCTGCATAATCTTCTGCTAGTGATTTATGAGGAGTAAAAAAAGAATAGTTTCCTTCGTAACCTGAATTTGAAATACCACTCATTTCAGATGGCATAAAAGAAGAAAAATCTCTATCTGTAAAGTGCCCATGATGTAAAATCATAGGATTACCTTTTTCATCTTTGAACTTAGTATTACCAAATGCCTTTTTAAAATTTTGACTATTCTGTTGTACAAACTGTTCAGGAGTTCCTTGAAATGCAGAACCATCATTATTTTTCATCCAGCTACCATTAGCCTTTGCTGTTTTTTCAATAGCATTATACTCCTGCATTAAAGGTACATTATCAGGTATCTCTTTATTCCATTTACCCCAGTTAATTTCTGAAGCAAACTTATTTGTATTTTTCTTAAATAATGCTGAAGGATCCATGCTACTTCTTACAACATTTAAGTTCTTTGGTGCTTTAGGTAAACTTCCTAATGGATCAAAGCCTAGTGCTCCTGCACCTAAAGCTAATCCAGCTTCTGTTGCCAAAGCTTTAACATCCCTATCAATCATAGCATTACCTAATCCTGATGCTGTATTACCAATAAAAGTAAGTGGATTTATATAATCATCAAATATTTCACCTACACCACTTACATCATTAGGAAACAATCTAAACTTATCTCCTATTGCAAATCGTTTACCATTAGGATTAATAATATCAGCTTCACTTGATTCAGCAACTGCTTTTTTTCTTTCAGCTAACTTCTTAGCATTAGCTTTCTCAGTCTTAGCCATCACTTGTTTATTGATAGCTTTATTCTTTTCTAATTGAGCTTTAGTAAGTTTAAGTGCTGGAGCAGCAACTCGTGTTGCATCTGTCTTAGCAACACCACCTTCTTGATATTGATCAAGCCAGCCACCATTTTTCATAGTATTATCTTTACCACATATGTGACAGACATTCATATCTTCTTTACTGGACTTTGACTTACTCCAGGAATGACCACAAGAACATGTAACGTTACCTTTCATTACTTGTAAGAGATTTGACTTGGAGCAATAACAAATTGTGACACTAAGTGTGCATCAGAACGATCATCTAGAATATGTCTTACTAATAAACCTTTAGCACGAAAAGGTTCTTTTCTAAATGACTTAACACCATAATTCATGTTAGCTTGATTCAACACCTTATCAACAGACAATGACTCACAACTTGTAAAGAACATAGGTTGAGACTTGTTTGCAAGAACATTCCAGAATGTATTGTATTGATAGAAGCTATCACTCTTTGTATATATAATAGTTTTACTATCTGTGTTATATATTGGATAGTTCAAATATGCACTTAAGTTATGATAAGGCTTAGGAACTAATTTAATTAATCCTGAACACTGTTGTCCATTATACAAAATGACCTTGTTAAAGTATTGATCATCTGTTTGAATCTTAGCATTATCATTGTACACACCATCAGGTATAGGGAAATATTTGAATGCACGAGTGTAGTCTTTCACGTTCTGTAATATCTCATCATGGAATTGATACATAAATGGATACTCAATAACGTAAGGCTCTATCTTATTGTAGAATTTATTATTAACTGTAGTATCAACTAAGTGTTTCCACAATGTTCCTGAGTTACTAGGAGTGTACGTAATGTCAGCAATCTGTTGAGCAGTTAAGTTCTGAATAGGAAGATGTAAAACAAAGTTACATACACCCACTGATTCAAGAACCATCTCTTCAACATCGTCATCTACAGTGTATGTCTGTCCTACAATAAAGTCTTCCTTTGGTACATTAGTAGCAAAGACAGTTCCTTTATCATCAGAAACATTTAACAATGTCGTTCTGAATCCTGCAGTTTCTAACTTTATAATAACACTTCTAGACATAATCTTTTATTATTTATACAGTACAAGATCCAACTGATGTCAATGGACCACCTGATATAACACTTATAGAACCATAAAAAGCACATACACTAGATGTACTAGGTAAAGTATAACCAGTTACAGGAGTACCACTTCCACAAGGAGTGTAACTTATAATGGCTTCTTCAGCTGTATCATTTCTCCACTGTTCACAAGAAGTTAAAATATTTGTAGTGGTAGTTGTAGTAGTACTACTAGTTGATGTACTTGTAGATGTGCTTGTACTAGTTGATGTACTTGTAGAAGTACTGCTAGAAGTTGTTGTAGTAGTACCTGGTACAACAGCTGTTCCAGCTAACGCACAGTCAGATACTTCTACAGCAGCAATTGCTGTTAGGTTACATCCTTGGTTTAATCCAGAGTAGAAGAAGTTGTTTTCTCCTATGTAGTAATTAGGAATGTAACTGTGGAAACTAACCCAGCTCTTTGTATTCATATTGAATGACAAAGTCCATGACTTATTACAGAAATATTCTGGATCTAACAATTGAATAACTGTAGGAACTTCATCAACTAATATGTAGTATTCTTTATAGTTTGGATTCGTTGTAGTTTTAGTAACACTACATGGCTCATTAGAAGTAAATGGATTATCTCCTTGACTACCTATTCCTGGAGTAGTACCTATCTGTACACACTTCTCGTAAACTTCACCAACAGGTACAGACACTGTAGATTCAACTCCCTCAGAACTAATGTATGTAAACACTTCGTTAGGAGATCCAAGGTCGCCACTGTTACTAAAATACCAAGTTATACCTGGATATGTAGTAGTTACAGTTGGTGTATTGTCATAGTATATATCTCCCACCCAATTAGGTTGTGGAATGTAGTCAAGTTTAGAGATAATAATTCTATCATACTTGCTATCAAATACACCATGTAATCCAACCTTAGCATAGTTGTTATCTACCTCAGCTTCTGGAAAGTAACGTAAGATTTCAAACGCTAAGTGGTCAGTCATGAAACGATTGACACCTGAACCAAATGCTGTTAAGTCTACAGCTTGAGATCCTGATATCAAGAAGATCTGTCCACGCTTAGCATCAACTGTAACTTGTCCTTGAGGAATCTTTAACAAGAACTTATTCTGTGTTCCTACATACCCAAGGTCTGTCTCAGCAAAATCTATTGGAGGAGAACTTCTAAACAATGATGGGTTACCAATATAAGCAGCTTGTGGATTACTTGTATTGATTGTAAGCATTGTATTGTATAACAATGACTTATTTTCAAAACGAGCAAGGATTCCTTTGTTCTGAATACCATCTAAAGATACCAATGGGCCATAGCTTTGAGGGAAATCAAAGTATGATATAGGACGATAGATTAACCAGTTATTAATCTTTACTGTTGGATCAGAGCTTTGTGGCTCTGAGTAAATAGCTCTAAAAGGAAATACAACATTACATTGATTATCACTCCAGTTAAATGGTAAGTGAGTAAAGTTATTTTCTGTATTTTGTTTAGAGTAAGTTACATTATAGTAGTACGTATTATCTTGAGCAATTGGTACAAATGATTGTTGCAACCAGTTGTCTGGAATTCCTGAGCTTACGTGTGGATAGAAGTTACCTTCTCTATTATTAAATGCTTGACGTAAGTCAACGTTAATAGAACTCTCACAATAGAAGTATGGAATACCATAAGCAAACTGATACATCTTACCAGTATACCCAAAGTTTAATGATCCTGTAGTAATAGTACCAGGAGCAGCTGTTGTGGTTGTGGTAGTAGTTGATGTAGCAGAATATATTGGATTGTTAGGACAATCTAAAGCTGTAGCCTTGATTGATATAACATTCTGTAAGTTTTTATTATTAGGCGTAGTATAGTTGCTCAAGATAGATCTTGACGAATGCCAGTATCTAGGATAAGCTACGTTACCAATCTCATCGTAGAATACATCTGAATCATCAAGAGCATTCACTCTATTATCAATAAAGAATGGAAGCTTAGTCTTGAATGCAAAACGAGAGATGAATGTATCACCACCAAATATAGTTGCTAATCCTGCTGTAGGAAGATTATCAAAATCAACTTGATATCCTGTATCAATTGTTTGGTAAGTATATAACTGACCCCACTGATTAGGAAGAATGTTCTTTAATGATCCATAGTATGATACTACTGAAATATCTTTAAGATCTTCAGGATCTCCACAAGCATTTTTTTCAGAAGCTACGTATCTAGAACTATCACTGATATTGTTATTTAATGCAGGTACAGCATTAGGATAAGGGAGAGGTAAATCCCCTGGACGACTAAGCTTTGTTTTTACATATACAGATGACTCTCTCTGGAAGTTATTCAAATCATGATCATCTGATACAGATTGAACACCAGGGATTGCATACTGATAAATATCTAACTCACGTTGTTTAAATCCAGAGTTAGTAACATTAGCCCAGTAGTCATACTGTGCTATAGAGTTAAATGACCAAGAGAAGTTTCTTCTACTGATACCATTAATATAGATAGTCAGATAAGCCTGATACGTTGTAAACATCGCATTAGGATCAAATGGACTAACTGAGTTAGCTAAATCATAACTAGATCTTAACGCTTGCTGCTGTATAATTCTATTGATGAACTTGTATCTAGCATTGTTCTTAACCTCAGCAAAGTGAGCTATACCACCACCAAATAAAACATTCTCTATCTTAAGAACATTTCCTAAAGATGGTTGTCCAAAAGATGTTTCAGGTGAGTTTAACACCATTCTAAACTTAGAAGCATCTGTATCGAAACCATCTAATTTATTAAGTAGGGTTTCTGGATTTATAAGATCACTTGTAGTGATTGTAAAGTTCTTAGATCCATAGTTATATGTAACAGGATAGAAAGAATTTACCAACTTATAAACAATACCTTGTGCTGCAGTAACAGTGATAAATTCAATTGCTGCTGTGTATGCATTGTAATACTTAAACGTAGTACTTGAATCTGAAGTTAATCCTACACAGATAGTTTTAGATCCTGGATTATTAATACTTGCTGATGCCCCACCATTCAATTTAGGATAGGTGAGTGAGCATACATTAAGTTGAGGGGCACCAACTACCAATGGTATATCTCTAACATTTCCTGTATTACAGTCAGTGATTGTTATAGATCCTGGAAGAAATACATTCGATACGTGATATAATACTGATTGAGAATTAAAAGCATAAGATTTACTATCTCTATCTTCTACATTTAATTCTGATAAGAATGGATCTTTATTTAAATCATTGTATGGATAGTTAGGAAAATAGTATGTAGTTCCCTCACGTTGGTACTTACCTACGTTACGTAAAATACCTTTAGCTACAATAGATTTGTTTGTTGAACGATTACCACGAACAATCTTGAACCCAGCAATATCAGCTTTCTGTTCATCAGTCAAAAGTGAAGAGTTCTCAATTAGTGACTTTACTTGATCTACATCAATCAATACACCAATAGGATACACAGCTGCATTACTTCTACTCATAACAGGAGTGATAGGTAAATTCGTAGTGTATGGAGATGATTCAAAGATAGGGCTTACAAGAACATCTGGAAACTTATGATGTCTAATAGGACCTGTTAATCCTGCAGCTTGAAACACATTGTCATCTGGACCAGAAGGATATTCTTCTTCTGATTGCCAATAAGCAAACTCACCATACTTCCATGCAGAAGCATTGTTAATGTTAGCATTAACGTATGATGCATTTCCTGTAACAGATGCAGTGTTGTATATTTTCCATCTAGGAGAAACATCTCCTGTTCCTATGTAGTCAGCATTACTGTTTCTATAGATGGGAGTAGTGTCATTATTTGTAGCTGTACGTCCTGGAATATGGAAACCATCTGTCTGCTTACCATTTCTTAATAAGAATACAATCTCAAATGCATACACCTCATCACGAAGATAACCTCTAAGATTAGCAGAATTTAATTCGTTAGCGTAAGTTTCACCTGTAGGGATTCTATAAGTTTGCCACTTTAGATCAATGTTCGCAGCAATAGATTGATAGTTGATGCGTTCGTTAGTAGTAAGTTGATCCCACACTAAGATATCTTGAACAGCAGTAACGTCTTGAGCTACATCATAATAAGGAAACTTTTCGAAGATGTCTTCGATAGCAAGTCTTATTTGTGTTTGATTTTGACCAGTGTAAGTTATTTGATTACTTGTTGCGTCAATGTTATATGTACCAACTAATTCAACAGAAGTAATGCCATTGATTGATTTGATTACAGCAAGGTTATAGTATTCAAAGTGCCCAGCCTCATCGAGGTTGGTAATGTTTAAAACAATAGATCTGTTAACAGGATAGTTAAACTCTAATGTTTCAACTTGTACATTACCAATAGAAACAGGATTAGTAACTGAATAGTATGAAGTGTATCCAAATCCTACAGCGTCAGAATACTGAATAGCAAACTGATACGTACCAGCAAGTAACTCACCACCTGTAACTACGTCTATAACTGATAGTTCAGGTACAGGGAAGTTAGGCTGTAACTTTAAACTGTTACAAATATCTGTGGTTGGAGGGTTATCTATATCAAGATAACGTCTAGGATTCTTACCATCAGTCCAATAAAGCTCTGTTGTACAGTTTGTTAATCTATGTACAGCTTTTTGTACAGGGTGATTTATATCAAAATTAAGACAATCAGCAGCTATGATAGTTTCATAGATGCAATTGTTATTAGAAATCTGTCCTATCTCTGAACCACCTGTATCAGTGTTTACAAGAAAGAAGATGTGTTTATTTTGTTCGTTAATAAAGTGTGTACCAATAACAACTGTGTTAGCTGGAAACAATACACCATCTTCGTCCAAGCATGGAACATTCCCTTCCTCATTCTGATAGTTAACAGAATTGGAATCAAAGTTCTCAATGTTAGCATTCAACGCATACGTAAGTGTACCCTTCTTAATCTGACCAAGGGTATTATCCATGTTCAGACCAGTCTGGCCAGCATTGTAATTGTTGGTAATATTTCCTTTACTAGTTGTTTCTTCTCCAGCCATATCTATATGATCTATTTGGGAGTTCATACATATTGAACCTATTCAGATCGTTCTTTATTCTACGTTGTTTAGCCCAGCCATCTTGTTTCTTTATTTCAATGTCTGCCATAATGAATGCTTCCTCAGAAAGTTGCTTATAATACATAAGTTTTTTCTGTATTTGTTCAAACGTCTCATCTGTTAATTGATTAGATAGGGTTTCAAAAACTTTATATTTAATAAATGTTTCTACAAATTCTCTAACACGATAGTTATCAGGAATCAATTGATTACCAATAGTGTCATATTCTGTAACGTAGAATATCAAATGAATAACAGCATTTCTCACATTAGTAACAAACTTGTTATCACGAATATCAAATGAATTACCTGCAGACGAATATGGTGTATTTCTTAAATCAACTGGAGGTGCATTGTAGCCAAACTCCCAAGCATTGCCACCATAGTCTAATGTACAGTTGTTACGTCCATTAATATTTCCAGGTTGCATCAAGGCTTGTCTAGTAATAGATCTGTAAGCTTGCTGATTAGTTTTATACACTGTCTGCATTATCTCAGGCATACACGATCCATCACATCCAACATTACCACAGCATGTGCTAGGGCATGAAGGACCACCATACACAATAGGACTAACTTGAATAGTTGTCTGTGTTGCTGCTTGAGAATAAAATGAATTAGGAGTTTGGTATGGATAGTTAGATGTGTCTTCTGAACACATCCAAGCTTCTCTTACAGATATAAAGTTATCTGGGAGACGAGCTTCAAAATCAGCTACATCTAGGATTGTCTCTTGAATAACATAAGTAGCTCTACCTAACTTACGAAGACACTTATCAAGGTAAGTAGGAAACAATAAGTCATCAACTGCTCCTGTATCGAAGTAGCTCTTGAGCTCTTCCTTTACTGTAGCATATACAGGATCAGGAGAAATGAAATTGTATTTATAGTAGTATGCCATTTTATTTTATTTTTTCCACTCTCTGTAAATATGCTGATACTTATCGTCAGTCTTAATATAATGTGATAAGAGTCTTGATGTATTCCTAGTAGGTTTAAAGTACCAAAGATCAATGTTTCTTATTCTTGCTGTATCTCTAAACCACATCCAACCAAAAAAGTAACCCTCTGTGTGATAGTTAAAGTTATAGATTCGTTTACCTTTCTCTTTGCTCTTTTGCCAATCAATAGGTAGATTTATAACTTCTTCTCCATCAACCATTTTAAATTTCTTACGCTTCTTTTTATTAATAGAGAATTCACCAAAGCCAAAAGGTAGCTTTGCTTTTTCTCCAGTTTCAAGAATGTAGTTTTTGAAATGTTCATTGAATGAATAGATGATATTTCTCCATTCATCAAATGTAACTTTGATTGATGTGTGCTTCTTACAGAAGTTTTTGTAGTTGTCTTTGCTGGAACTTCTCCAATCTATTTTTACTCTCATTAGCTTCCTGCTGGTGCATTAGGAGCTTGACCATCTACACCATTCTCTGTTAGATCATCTTTAAGTCTAAAGTATGTGCTTAACAATTTCTGAGATGTAAGTTCTAATACTTGTTTTTCTAAATATCCTGGGCAGAATGATTCTCTATCTAAAGGATTCATGCACCACTCGTCATCAGTAACTTGTGCACCACACTCTCCTGAGTATCTCACCTCATTAGGGATATCCTCTTCGAATAAGGCAGCGATTCTAATCTTCTGGACCAATGGGTCAGTTAGATAAAGATAATCGTTCACAATCCAATAATAGCTTTCATTCTTGATGATTGGTAGCTTGAGTAAGTTGAGATATCTGTTTATAGATATATCTTTAAACTTCTTACCCATACCACCCATTGCATTGATAGACCATACACCTTGGATGAGATATTGATAGTTACCTTCTGATATACGTGGAAGTTTTAATTTAGTTCTAGCAATTGTGCAATCATCCACAAAATCACAGCACTCAGTAATTGGAACTTGTTCTAATTCCAAACAAGGGATTGTTGTAAATAATGTATCTGTAGACCAAAGTCTACGAAGATTTGTTTCACGTTTAACAAGTAAGATAGTGTTATTCTTTAACTCAGAAGCAATAGCTCTGTCTGTTATCAACGCATCTGTTGATAATAATTTGTGCATTGCACGTACGTCTGAAACTAATTTTCTTACTGTTGCCATTTTTATATTCTTTCTTCAAATTCAGCAATCTTGCCAGTATCTTTATCATAAACTAAAGCAAGTGCTGCTCTAACGCTATGAACATAGTTGTTATCTTGATGCCATCTATCTGTACCAGACAAGCTAGGCATTTGTTGTATTCTTACCCCCTTCACTTCTTTAGCCATATAATGATGCTTATCTCCTGTGTGCACCTCTCTATACTTAGCATATCCAAACATTTGACTATAGTCAGGATGAGTTGCAAATAATAAAGGAAGATCTTCAATCTTGCAGTTACCATGATGATAACCAATAAATGTTTCTCCTAACATTGTAGCTTTTACTACGCTATGTTCTCTATCAAAGTATACATTATGATCTGTACTAAAATAAACATCAAGAGCATGAGCTAAATAATAAGACTTAGTTCTGTCATGATTACCTTGTACTAATATTAGATGTACTTCTTTACAAACATTTTTTAATGCTTTGATTGTGTCTACAAGTAAACCAAATCCTAGTTCATACTCATGTGCGTAATCAATAATAGTTTCCTGTGGAGTACCTGCAGTTGTTTGATGTTGATAGTTATCTGTATGAAAGAAATCATTAGATATTGGAAATACAATTCTATCAATATCGTACAAAGTTTTTACATTGTACGCAAGACTAACAGCTGTATTAAAATATCTTTTACATCTAACAGCTGGTGAATTATCTCCATCAATATGTCTCTTAGCTAAGTGAAAATCAGATAATGATATCTCAACATCTATTAGCTTAGAACGTTCTTGCTTAGGTTCTGGTTGGGGTATGTAGTTGGATTTATAATCTACTAAAAACTTTGCAAAGTCTTCAGCTGTATAATCTTGTGGTTTCTTTTTTGTAGAAAACACAGAGGATGTAAACTTACCACTTGGTAAAACCTTTGACCAGTAGTTAGTAATTACATATTTGTCAAGGTTAATCTTGTGTAATCTTGCTAATTCAAGATCGTCTTTAGGTTCAAAGTCGAGAACTAATGTGCTCTCAATCGTTCCTTTCTCATTGTTTACTTTGCGAATAGATTCGCATAACAATGGTGTGTTCAACGTATTGTTAGGTTCTTGTTCCTTTCCTCTTAGCTCTTTTAACAATTCATCTACTTCTTGTTCAGTGATTCCAAGCCTTTTGGCATAGAATGCTTTGCTTTGTTTTTGTCTTAACAGTTCTGAAAGACGCAAAAGCATGTCCTGATTTTCAGTCATCCTACTTGTAGTTTAGTTAAATTGTCCTAAATATAGAAATTAATTTTTGTATTTACCAAATAATTGTAACTGAGTTAATTATATAGTTTAATCAAATTGGTTATAAAAATGAAAACTCCTGGGGATATCTACCCCAGGAGAAACTCTGTAAACCAACAAACAGAGTTTTTTATATCTTAACACTCGCAACCTTCACTGTACGTGTAGATCTGTATTCCTTCTGGATTAACAGTTGTTCCAGCAGTTACAAAACATGACTCCCCAACAATTATAAACGATGGATAACCTGCTCCAAGTATATAATACTTAATAGTTATATCATTACATTTTGTATACTGAGTGTATACAGTTGTAGGACACCCTGTCTGACCAGTGGCTGTTATTATAATCTGTGCACCACCTGGATCGTTACCAGTAAGGGATGTGATTCTATATGTATCAACACCATTAGTTACACGATCTTCAACAGCAAATGTACCTATTGGGTATCTCTGAGAAGTAGTACTTGTAGAATTTGCACAGTTAAACAATATGTAGTATTCTCCAAGAGGAGGACATCCTGTTTGACCTGTAGTAGTTACAGCAACTTGACCTCCAAATGGATTTGAATTAAACACTTGGTTAATTACATAAGGGAAGTTTTGATACAACACTCTTTCATTTAATGCAAATGTTCCTGGAGGATATGCTATAGTATTTAACGTTGCTGTTGTATTACAGTTAAGAACCCTATACCATTGTTGAGCAACAGGAGGTGCTGTACTAGTAGTTGTAGTAGTTGTACCTATAGTTAAATCAATATAGTTGGTACATATATCTAATGACTTCACACGAACTATTGTAGCGTTGCCTGGTACAACAGTAGATAGATATCCATTCTCCAGAACACCTCTTGCTATTGTTGAAGCAAATGGAACTGCATAATTGTCGCTGTTTGAAAACAGGTCAAAAGGACCTGTATCCACACCAGCTGTTGTTAATGTTATTAAAACATCCATATTATTTTATTTATTGGTTTAACATACTCCAACCTCTGTTGCACCCCCATTACCACTTGTAACATATACACTAGATGGTTGAGCACAAACACTTCCTACTGCACCTGGCCCACCAAAGAATGAGAAGCTATCAGAGAATCCTGCACAGTTAGTATAAATACCATCTACAGATTCATTTTCATTATATCCTATTATTTCATAAGTTCTACAAACAGGAGGTGGAAGGTATCCACAATCTGGACTATCATAAGCTACTAACTCATCATTTCTAGTAGCAACTGTACAAGTGCTCTGTTCGTATCTTCTTCTTTCATAAGGAGCCACACCATAGTTAACACAGTAATAAACCCAATACCATGACCCACAATCAGTACTAGCTCCTAATGGAACAGTACGCTCATCTCCTGATGGAGGATCTACACAACATGAATTAGTCTGTACCTCATCTTGAAATTGATTACATCCAACGCAATAAGGCTCTGTGAAAGGACTCCAAATAGGGGCTACGAATGCACCACACGCTTCGCTACATGTAGATAATGTTTGAACCTCTCCTGTATTAGCATTATTACAAACATATTTTTTATTTCTTTTTTGAATACCTGTTCCATCACAATAAGGCTCTCCCCAATATTCTCCATCACAAGTTTGATTACAACTACAGCTACAATCATCTAATGTTTCAGTTCTTATATATTGATTATCACAAGCCCAGAAGAAATCTACATATTGAGAACTAGGATTCTTCCCATTTCTATTTGAGGCTCCACAATAGGGGTCACCAGAATACTCACCAACACATGGTTTGTTACATGTACAGCCACAAGTCTCAAGAATCTGATATTCTCCTGTAAGGTTATTATTACAAACGTAAGCTTGTTTTTGTATAAGATAAGTAGGAAGTCCTACGCTTTCTCCACAAATAGGTGGTAAATAATATCTATCAAGACAATCTGGATTACATACACAGTCGCAAGTAGATCCTGGATATACTTGAACTTGATCATACTGTCCACAAGCATTTAATCGAGTTTCCCATTGAACACTACCTATACAGTCATAACGTGTAACTACATAAACACTTGGATTATTAACTCGAAATACTACACCAAGTGGATAGCTTTGACCACCCATAACAAGTAGTGTATCTGATGGATAATTTTGATAAGTTGGAGGAGGACCAAGACTAGTACGAGTTGAAAAACATACATTACTATTATATACAACTTTAATTTGAGTACCAGGTGCTACAAGTACTCCACTAGTTAGATTATCTGGACTATATTTATAATCAGATGCAACACCATCAATATATAATGTCCAATTATTACTAAGTGTGTCTGCTCCATTAGCTGTTACTATTCGTACATATACACGTTGTAATGTAGTGGTTGTACATAATGTTGGAAAGCTCCATAATGTAAAACCAGTATTTGTTGATCTTACACCTAAACTACCTGATGCTGTAACAGCTGGATTACAACTAGATTGAAGATTACCATAAGAGTTTACTTGTGGATAATTATTCCAAATAATTGTATCTCTACCAAATCCAATTAACGCTGTTTGATAAGGAGGTCCTGAACCCCCTGTAATACTAGTTATTGTAAGTGTCCCATTTGTAGTACAAGCTGTAACACATGGAAGAGTAACTTGAAATTGTAATGGAAATTGTGTAGTTGTAGTAGTTGTTGTAACTACAGGAACAATGAATGAAAAATCATTACAGCCTACAGCCTTACTTACTAATTTAATTTGTGTAGAATTATCAGGAACTGTTATTGCTACTTCAGATGATGTTGAAGGTAATGATAAATTAGATCCATCTGAAGCTAATGTATATGTAGTACCATTTGTACTATAATATCCATCATACAAAGGACCAGCAGCACTTCCAATAGTTAACAATTTTAATTGTACTCTCATATTAAATAGTGTTAAAACGTATATCCAATTAACTTCAAAGCTTGAATAATCAAATCTGTAAGGGCATTAGCACTTATATTAGTTGGAATATTATTTAATAAATTTTGATAGGGGTTCATTGAAAATCCCATGTATCCACTATAGCTACCAGTTCCATTGTATACTGCATTCCAAAATTCTCTATTTACATCTGTAGAAGATAATGCAAGTGTTGCCCCTCTACTATATTGAGGTTCATAAGATCTTATACCATTATAATAATTAAGATCAAAAGCATACCTTGGCCATACTGGAGCAGTGGGAATAAATACATTATTAACTACATTTGTGTATCCAGCATAACCAGTTCCATAATAAAAAGAAGCTTCTGTGGGAAATATTAATACGCAGTCTTGGTTATTAAAATTACCACCACTAAAGTCAGCAATTGTTCTTATAGGCGAATCAGAAAATAAAGGAGCTGTAAGAACTTTTTGATTATATGTAGTTGGATTATTATTATAATATGGTGTTAATATAGCTCTTAAGTTTACATCTCTTACAGTTACTAAAGTTTGACCAAATCCAGTATTGAATCCTCCTGCATAACACAAGCGTAAATTTACGTTACTGTTATATGCTAAAAGATTTGCATTTGGTACTTGCTTCATGCTGCTTGTAAAATCACAGCTTAGAGGAATTAAATCCTGCCATCTAGGAAGTCTATTATTAGGATAGGATGCAAGTGGTTCTGCGTTGGTATCAATAAACCAACTATCTTTAGCTCCAACAGATCCTTGGGTTTGTCCTGCAGTTGCTGTAATTAGTCCTCTGTTACTGTTTGGAATAGCTTCCCCCTTAGGAGGGAAGACACTATTCGCATCAGTAACAGTAGCTACATAATTGGTTTGTTTAGTCATTGCCTTCTAACTTTTTAACTCTAGCTTCTAATTCTTGTACAGCTTTTATCAAGATACCAATTGTGGAGTTTGTATCCATTCTGTTTTGTTCAACAGTAGACATCTCTACAGGGGTATCATCTGCAATAAATCCATAATGTATTGTATCAGGATCGTTCTTGTATGCAAAGCTAACAATTGTTGTACGAGATAATAAATCTAGAGCATTTCCTTCAAATGTTTCAATATTAGTTTTAGCAGCTCTTAGAGATGTCTGATAAAAAGATCCTGCATTTAATTGATCTCCACTAGAAACATATACACCTGATAATGCACTTGCACTATTACCTGTACCATTTCCTACTAATACATATCCTGAATTACCAGTACTTGGAGTTATTGTTGTAAATCCAGTACCATTTGTACCATTAGTTCCATTGGTTCCATTGGTTCCATTTGTACCTGCAGGACCTGTAGGTATTGTAAAATTAAATATTGCTGCAGATGGTGTTCCAGAATTTGAAACATTTGCAGGTGTACCTGAAGGAGCTGTAGAAGTTGAACCAATACTTATTGTAGCAGCAGATCCATTGGTACCATTTGCACCAGCTGGACCAACAGGACCTGTAGGACCTACGCCTCCTGGAGCACCTGGAGTACCTGCAGGACCAGAAGATCCTGAAGATCCACTTGTTCCAGACGTACCACTAGTACCAGCAGAACCTGACGTTCCATTAATACCACTTATTCCTGAAGTACCACTTGTACCTGTACTTCCAGAAGTACCACTCAAACCTGAAGTACCAGACGTTCCAGAAGTACCTGTTCCATTGATACCTGAAGTACCTGATGTTCCTGTAAATCCTGATGTACCTGAAGTACCAGCAATACCAGAGGTTCCAGAGGTACCTTGAAGTCCTGATGTGCCACTAGTTCCAGCAGTTCCACTAATACCATTTGTACCACTGCGTCCAGATGTTCCACTAGTTCCATTCAGTCCACTTGTACCAGAAGTACCACTAATTGCAGCAATACCATTTAAGTTAACTGTCCATGGTTCGTATGTTCCTGATCCTGTTACATCTGTAACGTCTACAGCCATGTCACCACACAGTGGGTCATATGATACAACAGTACCAATCATAGTATTTCCTATACCATAACTTAATATAACTTCTTGACCAATTGTATATGCTAATCCTGGACCAACTTCAAATATTGCTAGACCTGTACCAATTGTCAATGGTGTTGGTGAAGTGGTGGCATATCTGTCTCCAGATAAACCACTTGTTCCAGATGTTCCAGCTGTTCCTGTATCTCCATCACCTCCATTTACACCAGAGGTTCCTGAGAAGCCAGATGTTCCTGATGTTCCACTGGTTCCAGAAGTACCTGTTGTTCCTGAGGTGCCATTAGAACCATCAGTTCCTGATGAACCATCAGTACCTGATATACCATTAGATCCTGAAGTAGCAGAGGTACCAGCAGTTGCTGACGTTCCAGAAGATGCAGCTGTACCAGAGGATCCTGATGATCCTGATGATCCTGAAGACCCATTAGTTCCTGAAGAACCTGATGTTCCTGCAGCAGCAGATACTCCTGAAGATCCACTAGATCCAGAAGTACCTCCTGTACCTGCAGATCCTACTCCTCCATTTATACCATTGGTACCATCTCTACCATTCGTACCATTTCTACCACTAGAACCATTAGTCCCAGAGGTACCATTAGTACCATTATATTGTTGTATATCGCCAATGGCAGTATCCATCTGCTCAAGAGCAGTGGTTAAATCTGTAAGGTTTTGTACTCCTGTGTGTGGAAGGTTAGGACCTACGTAAGTTACATCATTAGAACTCACTCCACAATTTGTGTTGGTGTTGCAACCACATTGACCACTGCAAGTAGATATGCCACAACACCCACAACCTTGCTGCGAGTTGGTGTATATCACTTCATTGTAACATGGCATTCCTGGTAAACAAGACATATTATTATTTGTTTATTAAGATTATTACTCTACTCCCAATCATTTCTACAGTGAAGTGTTCACAGTAATCAGGATTACATTGTTTGTATTCTAGTATTCTCTGATAGTTTAATAGATCTTGAACAACTTCTCCAGGGATATAATTATTTAAGGAATATACAATATTGTTATATTCAGAATTAGCTAGTTCTGCTAGCTTGTTATTAATATCTTGAAGCAACACTGGGATGCTTCCATAATATAACGAATTAGTTAGCCTTGGTGTTAGCATCTTGTTGTTGTTTTATTTCTTCTTGCTTAATAGCATAATTACATGGTGAGCAATATCCATTCACTAGTTGACATCCACATCCCACCTTAACATGACATTTTTTACAATTAGCCATTATACAAAATTGTTTATGTAGTTATTTCCTGAACAACCACAGTTAGCTCTAATGAAATTATTTAACATCATATCTGCTTGCGTGTACAACTTATTAGCTGTAGCAATAGCAGAGTTATTGGCAGCTGCAATAGATCCTTGAATCATGTAATAGATACTATTTAGAGTCACCTTTGCTTGTGTTCTAATAGGACCATCACATTCCATCATGTCAAGCTTCATAAATGCATTATCAAACTTCTCTTGAATCTTAGCAGTACGCATAATATTGTGCTCAACATTGTATGTCTGAGCAGGAGATATAGAATATTCGATGAAGTATACACCATCTGGGATAGGAGCCAAAGGCTGTCCCACAGCTGTTAATCCTAGTGATGTAGAATTGAATACGTTGAAATCATTAGGAGTAAATGGTAAACTCACTACGTTTGTAGTGTTAGGTATGGTTATTTCAATAGTTGGAGCTACTGGCGTACCATCGTATACAGATATATCAGCAACACCTAATGTTAAAGTGTTGTAGGTATTTATTACTAGAAAATCTAAAGTTGTTGCCATGCTGTTAAAAAATAATGCCAGAGGACAGAGATTATCCTCTTACCCTCTGGCATAGGTTATATGACTCGCTTTTTATTAAGGAATCAAGGTAGTAGTTGTACTAGTTGAAGGCCAAATAGTAGTTGTAGTTGAAGTAGTCGAAGTGATTGGACCACTGTCATCAGTAATTGCACCTAGAGCAGCAACCAAGATATCTTCGATGTCTTCAGATAAAGACTGAGGAGCAGCGATGATAACAGTTGAATCTTCGTGGATATAATCACCCCACTGGTAAGCAGACTTATCATACTCGTTGAACTTGATGTAGTAAGTGTCATACACAGTACCATCAGTTACCCAAGACTCAAAGTTCTCGTTGTAACCATTCATACGATATAAGTGCTTCAAATAACCAGCTTGGTAGCTATAGAAGTTCTTCTCTAATTGTTGCATCTCAGCAGATGTTCCAGATGGGTAAGTTGAACGTTGAGTAACTTCAACATCAGCAACATTGTTACAAGGATCTGCTACGATAAAGTCAGCAGTAGTAGCTGGACCAGAGAAGATGAAAGTTCTGAACCACATACGATCATACTCAAAAGGGAACGCAGCAATATCACATGGCTGACCATAAACAGTTAATGGCTTACCAGTAATACGTAAGATTGCATTTGCATTATTACCAATACGTTGGAATTGATAGAACGTAGAGAACGAGATGTTGTCAGGGTTGTTACCTGGAGCACGTAACTCTAAGTGATAGATCAAATCGTCGATTAATGCAGGAACATCAACATCAGTACAAGGATCTGCACCACAAGCTAAACAAGGAGCATTAACAGTCACTGAACGAGTGAAACCATTAAAGTACAATGTGTTGATGTAGTTTGAGAATCCACGTAACGTTAAAGTTACAATTTCACCTGGTTTTACAGTGAATCCAGATACGTCAGTTACTTGGTTAGCAGCAACAGGGTTACCAGTAACTTTGTAAAATTCAGTAACGTTAGCTGAAGAGATCTTGTCAGAACGCTTCGAACCTTGCAAGTACGTATTAGTACGTCCTTGAGCAGCATAGAAATATGGAGCAGCACCAACGTTACCAGTTGTTGCAACAGCATATGTATTCAAGAATAAACCAAACTGCCCAGCAGTCAAGTTTTGCGTAGATCCAGAGCTAGGCAATGTGTTGCCTACAGGAACTACGAACAGGGTGGTCAATGAAAAATCAGCCATTTATATATTTGTTTAATTGTTTACTCGTTTGTTTTAATTCTGTATATGGAACTTTCTACAGCAGATTGGTTCTCAGTATACATTGCAAGGTTTTGAACTGTCAAATCTAAAAGCTCATCTTCTAGATATAATTCTAATTCAGAGTCTTGATTAAAGGAAGGCTCACCATCAAGCATTATATACCCAGTCTTATTAATGTACTGAGGATATCTCATGTATGAAACGTATATATTAGTTGGTGTAAATGTACCATCTGTAAACACGTTTATCTCATCAGTAGATAAGAAGTTGAAAGATTCTTGATATTCAAAAGATGGTCTAAAGTGAACATTGTTTAATAACAATGATAGATCACCATGCTTTGCAAGATCTCTATTAATCCAAATCTTTCTATTTTGACATCTTCCTTTGTTAGCTAAGAAATAGCTATCAACGTAGAACATGTACACTGGATCTAGATCATTGATGTTTGCTTTCCATTGATTTAGTTGGGCATTTTCTAAAGTTAGTGGTAAAACACCATCGTTGTAATTTACCACTAACCTTTGAAGGTCTTCATATCGTTTCTTAAACGAATCAAAACCAAGACCAGAAGTAGTGCTAAAACCATCTACCTTCTGTTTAATCAACTTGATCTGAGCCTCATTCAAGGCCAAGATCTTGTCTTCTAATGCAATTTGTTGATGCTCATTAGTAGATAGTTTATTTAGTTTCTGATCAATCTTATATAATAAACTATCTACTGGGATCATACTGTTGCTAATTTTTTACCTTTTAACTTTTGTTCTAAAATTAGTAAATCATCTTGATGATCTTCATCTGCAAGGTATTTAACTAATTCTTCTTCATCAATTGCCATTTCTAGTTCTCCCATATAAACCTTACCATTAGGTTTTATACGATAGATTGAATGTGTAATTGCTTGTTTAACCAAATCTTTAATTGCAAGCAATTGGTCTTTCATATCTGCGAATCTATTGAAGACTTCAATTGGAGACAACCCTTGGTATTTTCCATCTTTGAATTCTGTTTGCTTCAACAAGTTATCCACTTGGTTGTAAACAACTTCTTCTTTAGTTTCTTCTGTTACAGGTAAGCCTAACATTCTTGCTACTTTCTTCTTCTTATCAGGAGACATAGAATCAAACTTGACAATTGCCTTGTTGATAACTTGCTTCTTCTTGTAAAGAACTGCATTTTCAATCTCATCATCTACAACATAGAACTGTGTATCTGCTGGATATTCACCACGTTCCCAAGCTTGATATGAACTAGCAATAGTTGGATGAACTCTCAACCATGCAAATGCTAACTCTTGCATTGGATTAGTGAAATCAAAATAGTTATCACCATCTAATAGCTTTACAGCTTGTACGTGCATCATATCATCAATGCCTTGAGATAATCCATAGTTCCAAAACTTAGAACGAGGACCAAGATCAACATCACCTAATGCATACTCTAAACGTTTGCGTAACTCTGTTACACGATCTCTTTCTAGTTCCTGTTCTGTAGGATCAGCGATACGTCTGATATATGCAGCATCAGGATTTAATCCTGTACGATACTGACCATCCATTTCCTTGTAAGGATATTTAAAAACACCTGTACCTGGAACTCGTGTCAAACCTTCACGTGAAAGTCCACCTTGCATTGTCTGCAATTGCGAATTGTTGTAATCTTTCTTAATAGTAGAAATTTTGCCTGTCTTACCCATATGTAGTTTAATTTTAATTGGTTTTTAGCAGAGTGCTATCCATCGAAGGAATAGCGACCAGGGACACCCCAATCCAAGCACTCTGTATCAAGAACACTCTCCCCCATAGGAGGGAGGAGAGAGGGAGAGGTTCTTGTGCTTATCGATTGACAAGCGTGGGACAAAGTCCCATGTATTAGAATTGAGGGATTTCTTCGATCAAGACTGTGCGAGACAAGTCTTCGATAAATACGTCACAACGATCCTTCATCCAGATTTCATATCCTGGGAATTTGTTCGCAGAACTCATACCTTGAGACTTAGCAAAGCCTAAGTGGTGACGAGTACCATCGATATAACCCCAAGTCATAGAAGGAGCACCCTTCATACGAACCTCACGAATGTTATTAACCATTGAACCATCAGACATTGGAGATACGTCGAACACCATAAATACTGGAGTTGACTTCTTGTTCTGTCCAAATTCTAGGTTAGTTTGTGGTAAATCTAACTCTTTCAAGTGGATCAATTCAACACGACCAGTCTCACGAGTAACCATTGCATCGAATGCAAAGTTGTAAGTGATGTGTTGTCCTTCTCCTTGCATGTAACGATTACCTGAATCAGCCATGAAAGTTAAACCTGAATTCAAAGCATCAGTCTTAAGTGCTTGTTGGAACACGTCGAAGCCAGCTTCGTTAGTGTACATTTTAACACGACGATCCTTAACATCCACACGACGATAGAATAAATCACCAAATACTGAACGAATCAAGTTAGCAGTGAATTCTCCACGATTGTATTGAACCAAGTTACCATTGTTACGCATACGATGGTATACACCAGCAGAAGTACGCTTCAATTCTTGCTTAGAACCATTAGATTTAACAGTACCTGGACGAGCCCAGATCATACGCTTAACCTTTAATTCTAACATAGACTTACGCATCCAGAACTCAACGAATGGCTCCCACTTAACATCATTACGAGTTAAAGGTAATTGGTTACGACGTTGTGGAGCATATACTAAGATATCTAAAGCTGAACCATCAGCGTTAACTAACATCTTGTCATCAGCCCATTCAGTAATTTTGTGCTCATATCCATATGCAGAACTCAATGATTCAAACATAGTGATTTGCTCACCTAAACGTGGCAATCCTAATAGGTCTTGGTCAAATTCACCAATTGCAGCATCAACCAATTCAAGCTCTAAACCAGACTGTAAGAATACAGGTGATACGAAGTCAACTTGAGGATTGTCAGTTACTAATGTGAAAGTGTATAAGAAACCCATGTTCCATGGTTGAGGATCTTTGATCACATACCAACGTGGACCATACTGACGAGTACCTACAGAAACGATTGCGTTCTTAGAGAATTCGTTAGTATCAATAATCGCTTGAAATTCTTGACCATCGATACCTGGCTTATCCAACAATAAAGTTGTATCAGGGATGTCAATGATTTTAGGGAATTTGTAAGGAACTTGTACTTGCCACTTCCAAGCATCACTATTGTTGTCGATGTAGTAAGGAGTTGACTTGTTGATCATGTCCAAGAAGTCATTGCTGTACAACGAACTTTGAGTGTACAAACTAATGATTTTCTTGTCATAGTCTGCTGGCTCAGTCGAGTGAAAGCTTTCCAAGTGGTTAGAATCTGTCAGTTTACCTACTGCACGTTTGTCCATAGACGCTACACGAGCATAAGTAAAGCCAGTTAAACCAGGGATAGTTTGAATTGCCATTTTTGTTTATGTTTAATTTAATAATTGTTAATTACTCCACCATGAGTTAGGCTTATCTGACTTGGAAGATTTTACTGAACTTTTAGTAGCTTGTCTTGCAACTTCACCAAACAGACTATCTGTCTTCTTGGTAACTCCTGATTTCTGAATTGTTGATAATGTTGGATCTTTTTCTAAAATCTTTAGAAGTAGAGCAACCTTCACTTTCATTTCATGGTTCTCAGGACGCTTAAGTTCCAGAACAGTGCGATCAAAATCTGTTAAATTTTCACCAGAATTTGTTTTCCACTTTTCTGTAATTAAAAAATCTTGTAGTTCAGTTGCTAACTTTGGATTAAGAGGGATGCCATCAAACTCCTTTGCTTTAAGCTTATCTTGCAATATCGAATTGACATTGTTTGAATATTGTTGCTTGTAAGCCTGTTGTTGTTGTAATTGGGCAGCTTTCTCTTGCTCCAGTTTTTGAAGCTTTACAGCTTCTTTTTTAACCAACACTTTATGATGTTTAGCAGCAACGCTTTCTAGATCACCATAATTTTTGAGTCTTTCGATCTCTGTTGTTATATCTTCAGGATCATAATCTTGATCAGCTAAAGTCTGTTTAATAATTGCTATTTGGTTTCCTTCGTCTGATAAATCTAGATCAGTGAATGATTGGATAGCGTTGTATGTGCCAAAGTATTCTTTAGGATCAACTCCATTTACAAATATTGCAGTGAAGGCATCTTGATAATCTTCACCAAAACGTCCTATAAAGTTTTCTACAATTTCAGATGCACCTTTCTTCTTCTCAGATTCAAAGCGCTCTAAGAACTCTTCTGCTGTGTTGATAGTTACATCATCTTCATCTTCATCTTTTGTGAAACCTCCTAATTTAAAAAGGTCTCTAGAAAATGCTGCAAAAGGATTGATAGCTTCGTCATCATCATCTTCTTCAGATGCTGCTACTGGAGCTTCTTTAGATTTTGCTATTGGAGCTACTTCTTCTTCCTCTTCTTCATCATCACCTCCTAATAAAAAGTCTGTGATTGATCTAGAAGTGTCTTCTTTCTTTTCTTCTTCTTCAACTTTAGCAGAAGCTTTAGTTGTTTTAGGAGCTGGGGTTTCTTCAGCTTTAATATCTTTAATGTCATCAGGACTAGCAGATGCTGTATCAGGACCTAATAAATCATTTAATAGTTCTGTACTTCCCATACCCATTTCCATGGTATCCTGAATGCTGAAGTTCCCAAGATTTGGGGTTTCTAAGTCATTGGCCATACGTAGTTTGTTTTTTTGAATTGGTTTTTCGATATAAAAATATGTTGTATTAAATTAATAACAAATAGAATACAGTTCAAAACGCTGAATATTCAAGATAATATAGCATTAATAAAATCTTCTCTAACCAAGATGGTTAGAATTATTTACTTTTTGATGCTCTATTCCTTGCATTAATTTTAGCAATCTCTAAATCATTATCTTGATTCTTTAAGTCTACTTGAAGTTTTTCACGCTCTATTTGCATTTTATCATAGTTCTGTCTATCTCTACCACGAATTTCTTCAAGCTTAGCTTGGTAGTCTTTGTTAGCTCTAGACTCTTCTGCATTTAGTTTACTGATTTCTAAAACATCTGGAACACCACTAGTGTCTGCATCTGTTAAAGGACCAGCTTTAGACTCAGCTGCAATCAATGCAATTTCTTTTTTGTTAATGCGATCTAGATCTGCTTGATAGTTATCATTAGCAATTTTCTCTTGTTGCATCTGTTGTGCTTGTTGTAACGCAGCTTCAGATTGTTGTTGCTGCTGTTCCATCTGCTGTTGTTGCTGTTGCATTTTCTGATCTTCAAGTTGTTCTTGACGCTCTTTAAGAGTCTTAAACACTTTCTTCATCTGACGAACAGAGTTTGTAGAATAAAGCTCAATGATGTCATGTAAGCTTCCACCATTCTGTAAAACAGCTTGAGACAATCCACGAATCTCGTTGAACATCTTTTGATCTTCTGGACGATTAGTTAAGAATACTTTAAGATCTCTAAACTTAAGATCTGTTCCATTAACTTGTACAAATGCTGATTCTCCTTCAGATGTAATATAAGAAACAGTAGATTCTGGTTTAGCACTCTCTACATATAATGATGCATCAATAATAGCTTGATACAATTGTCCCAATAAGTACTCATGTGCCACAAATAATGGCTCTGTCTGCGAGTAAGATTGTGTAATAGCAGTATTAGTACCTGTAGCAGTTTCAGAGGCTGAGATGGAGCCTAAACGTTGCTTAGACATACCTACAAGTTCCCAACACTCATTCTTAAGTTGCTGAGCCAGTGTATATCTAGATTGAATCTCCTGCGTACGTGTCATATCAATATCTCTGAATTGATTGAATGAGCTTGGGGATTTTAAGTTCTCTGGACTGTCATCAATAAATACAACACCACGATTACGTGCTTCCATTTCCCAGATATCAAGAGCATCTTGTGCATCTCCATCTTTAGGAATAGGAATGTGACGAATAGACATCAATTGCACCTTACCAATTTCCTTCTCTAATAACTTGTATAATTGATTCATACAAACATTGTAAAGAACTTGGAATGGTTTCATCAAGTCCACTAAAGACTTAGCTTCTGTGTTCTTAATCTCATGCACCAATCCAATAATAGGGCAATAGTTCAATAACTTGAATGGTTTAATGTGGTAGATATCTGGTCCAATCTTAATACCTTGATACCATTGGTTAATCCATCCCCACTCTAATGAAATCTGAGTAGGCATTGTATTACTCTTGTAGTTCTCATCAACAAGCATTGATTGCTCATTGCCCATTTCATCAAGATAGATTAGTTTACCAATCTTTTTCTTAGAGATCCAATAAGCACGTACCACTACATACTTGTATCCAAATGAAGACACATTTGACGTAAGTCCTAAGAAGTCTTGTAACCCATCATCATTCTGTTTCATCTCAGACTCAATCATCATACGAGTCTGAAGAACAAGTGGATCGAATGTATCGTATTGAATTGAATCAATACCATTACCTGCATCAGGATTACCAAGATTAGACTCACGAACGTTAATCAAACCATAGTCTTGTAAAGATGAACGTAAGTGATCAATTTCATCTTTAGTAATATCAGGTATACTCTCAATAATCTCAGAGAGCTCCATAACCTGCACAGTACCAGCAGCATATGCACCTTGAGCACGTCCTGTTGGATCTGATACATATTTACGATCTGGTGTAGATAGGAACCATGTGTTCTTAGGGTTAGCTACTTCAATATTATATCCTAACTTAGAGTTATCCTCATAAATATGATAGAACTCACGAGCAGATATTAACATATCTCTAAATGCATCTTCTGATTTCTCCTTTAATGTAAAGTCTGCCTTTTGACAAGTAAGAATATGGTTAGCCCATTTCTCTGCTACAGATGTATATGAATCAAGTTCATCCTGAACTTGTTGCATTGTCATCTCTTGAAGTTCCTCATCACCCATTTCAACTCCTTGTAAATTAGCCTTTTCTACAAGTTTAGTTCTAACTTGATTAATTACGTATTCTTGAAGAATACCTGTCTTAAACTCAAGCTCTTCTGCTTTACTATCATCATCAAATGCTTTAACTCTAAATGCATCAGGACGTTTTGATATCTCACCTACAAGCTCATTTAAAGGAGTTGTGATGATTGAATACATCTTTACATAAGCTGGTAATTCAAGATCAGCTGTCAACATATCTGTGAAACTTTTCACCTGAGGAGCTGATTGATAAAAGTCCTCCATACGAAGGATACCCTTAACAAGATCATAGTTCTTAACAAACGTATCTCTATTTTTTACGTATTCAGCATAGGACTTATTAGCAAAATAGTCCATTGTATTCTTGATCCAACTCTCATCCATTTTCTCCTTCTCAGTCTTGAACTGATCAGGAAAGATGTTTAGATATGCGTATCTAATAGTTGCATCTTTGGTATATCTAATAATTGCCATTATGTAAACAGTTTTTGTTTAGGTCTATTATTGAAAAGCCCTCTGGACTCTGCAAATAATTTATTTTTCTTAGTTTTAGAATGCATAGCCATTACTCTAGCATCTCCTGAAGATCCCACTCTTCCCATAATAGGATCCATTTTCATAGCTAATGCTACTGCTAATTCAGCTGCAATGATTCTGTCAAAGTTACCATCTTCATTATACTGAATCATTTCTTCCAAAAGGACAGGGTCAAATATCTTAACCATACCTTTCTTCTCATTAATTACTTCTCCTGCATCGTTCTTTTCAACAAGAAGAGTTTGCTCTGTGTATTTCTTAAGACATCCATGTAGAAAGTCTCTAATCTTTTCTGCTGAACGATGTATACCATAATCACGTCTCACTGTTGTATTAGGTACAACCTCCTTCAACCATTCAGGCTGCTTCTCTAAATAGTGAGCATCGTTTTTAGAAATCATGTAATCAATAAACGAAACCTCATCATTCTCACACAATGCTCTAGCATTATAATATTTAATCAAGAGCCTAGCTTGTTCTTCCCAAACTTCCTTTTTATCAGGACGAGCACAGTATGAAGCTACAAACATATCTTGATATTTCTCACCTGTAATTGCATGCATCCTTTTATAAATGTATACAGCTCCTAATGATGTAGAATAAGCAGCTTTACCTTGACGATATGGATCGACTCCTGCTACATATAATCCATAAGGAGGATTCTCTACAGGAAACTCATATATAACTATAGGAGCATCCTTATGATCTGTATTCTTAAGAGGGAAGTTGGTAATGGGCATTTTGTCTGTAAACTCATGCTTTATACCATCACCATCATCATATAGCACAACAGGTGTACCAGTACGTTCATTAGCTAGAAGTCTGGCCTTTTGTCGTTTCGCTCCCTCTATATCAAAAATGTTACTGTCTTCATTTAAGAAAATATCATCTACCTCCTGTGGGTAGTACATTTTTTCTTTCAGATAAGCTAGTCTATCACCAGCCTTCTTAAGTCTCTCTAAATTATCGTTGGTTATCTTTGTGGCAAGCTCTTCATCACTTACCATCATCTTTACGTTATATAGATCACTCTTTTTTGGTAGCTCTAAATATGCACCAAGAGAGCTTTCATACTTGGCTTCCATCCTAAACTTATGAGAGATAAATAAGCCATGTATACGTTTTTCATCTTTAGCGTTGTTGTACTCTAGGAAGTTGTAGTTACCTACGTCGAACATCAAGGACTTAGCGTCCATGAATTTCTTCATATCCCCACCAGTACCAGTAAGAATTGGTGAGCAGCCCCAACCAAAGGGTGTTGTGAAGCCAGGGACAGCTGCTTGAAAGCCTCGTAGGAAATTTCCTTTACCAATTTCATCTATAATTAATCTTCTAGGTTTTGTACCAGCAATAGCTTCTTCGTTATTACCTTCGTCTAAGTTACGTATTAATATTTGTGAGAAGGGAATACGTTCTCCTCCTCTTGTCTTTATACCAAGGGTTACTTGGTTCTTCCAATTATCCTCTACACGTTGCCATTTCCAGGCTTCTGGTAGATAGTTTAACCCTTTGTCAATCTTATCTGTAATAAGCTTAATATCTGCTGCATTTAGGCCAGCTATAATGTTCTGTGAGTTCTCATCAAACGTTGCCCCATGGGACACATATGATGCCTCTAGAACAGACTTAGCAAAACGTCTGATGCCTAGGATAACTAAGCCTTTTTTCTCTTTCTGTGCTCTATCAATCTCAGAGCTTACTATCCATTCATTATCACGCAGAGATGGGTTAGCATATTTCTGTGCTATTCTACCATAGTCATCAATAACGTCAATCTCTGTATGCCATGCATTTAGATGCCAGTATAAGAAAGGGTTAATGTATGTGTCTCCCATCATACAACCATTCTTACAAAGCTCCTCATGAAATGCATAAAAAGCATCATACTCAACACTGCCAGGTGTGGGTAGACGCTTTTGATTCATCAACCAATCTTTGTAATCAACCTTATGTAGTTTCATTACGTTGCTTTAACCATTTCTCAGCCTTAGAGCTCATTCCTGCACCACCTCTCACTTCTACTTTTGCTTCCTCTTTTTCACGTAGTTTATCTACCACTTCGAGAAGAGCTAAATAGTTCTTCATTGTCTCTTGGATGAACTTGCCCTGAGCCTCAATAGAAGCAATCACCATAGGCAGAAGTCCACCTTTACCTGTAGGCTTCCATTCAATCCTATCCTTAAGCTCATGCATAGGATTTGCATCCACATATTGTCTCCAAGATTTTAATTGTTCTTCAGCCCATTCGAGCTCAGTGTTAATGTATGTAGTTTTCTTTGGTGCTGCCATGTTAATCTAGGTCTTCTTCGTCTTCGTGCAGTATGTTGTGTAACTGCATTCCATCTTTAATAATCTTATCTATCTCAGAGTCATCTGGATGAGGTATATCCATTGTGATTTGTGCCTTGTATTTGATGAGTGCCCAGTGCATCTCTTTGTCTGTCATTCCCCAGATATCTTTATACCCATCTAGAGCTGTTTCTAAGTGCCTGCCAAGGTTATAGGTGGGGAAGGTTTCTTTTAATTCTGTAAGAACTGCAAGAATTTTTTCATAGTAGTTTGGTTTCATTATATAAGTTGGTTAAAATCCTCATCTGACAACTTAGTTTCTATATCGATTTCAACATCTTTCAATTCAAAGTTATCTACAGCTTCTGCATTGATGTATTCTTCACTAAAAATGACAGAGATTCTGTTCTCTTGTTCAGAGGCTATTATGTCAATGAAATCCACACCTTTGTTATACAAGTCCATGAAGACATCTATAATCTCATCAAGAGGAACCTTCTTTATAATAGCCATATCTACATGGTTTGTTTTTTTAATTTTTCTTCTTCTTCAGGAGACTGTACCACAGGCACCCAATGTCTTAATGGGCACATGCATGATAAACATGCCACCTTAGCTCTTAACATACAACCACATTCTGTGCAGTGATCATCAGGTCTATTTGTCTGATGATTCTTAGAATGCTTTGGGCAAGCCTCGCAGATCTCCAATCTGTCCTTGCTCACCTGCTCAATTGTTGCTTTCATTTCAGAAGGGGGAATTAACATATTTTTCCAGCCTTCGTAGATTTGTTTAAACTGTTTTACTTTATCAAAGTTAATCATGGTCTATCGTTGGTTTTAATAGATTTATTTGATCGATTGTTTTACTTACTACAACACCAGCCTTTTTTCTCTCAGCCTCTGTCTTTGTTTCATCATCCACTGTAGCTTGAAATGTATCTCTTTTCCCTACAAGCTTGTTCATCTTTCTGTGAGCCTTTTTAACATTAAGCATAAACTTCCCAAATCCTGACAATTCTATGGAATGGTTTATATCCATAGCCTCATTAGCACTCTGAAATTGATGATTAACAATAGCCTCTATGAGCTTCTCATTAACAGCCAGCTTTACAGCTAATGTTCTTATGAGAAAATCCTTATGAGACATGCTCTGTGGTTTATTCATTATGCTCCATCTTTACCTCTAACGTTATATCATTAGAGAAATTAAGGATGATTACAGGATTGACTTTTATCTTACTCCCATCTTTAACAAACACACCAATTCTCTTCAGCTTCGATATAATGTTGTTAATTGTAGGGGACGTAGAATTGTACTTCTTGCAAAAATCCTCTCTGATAGACGAATAGGAAATGTTTCCTCGAATGGCTGTAAATGCTACAAGCTGCACCTCTCTCTGTGTAAGCTTCAAATTGTTAATCGTAGAAAGCACACTGTAATACTTCTCTGCCATAGCATAATTGTCTTCTATCTTCCTTAGAAACTTCTGAACAATTATCTTCTTTTCAGTTTTCATATTTAGTTTGTGGCAAATATATGTATAATCATTGATATTTCAATGAATGATTAAAATCCCATTGCTATATTATATATTAAATTTTGTAATTACAAAAGAAATCGTAATTATTAAAAGATGAATGTCTAGCTTCTTTGTAGAATAATAGTGTAACTCTTTACTCCTATATTCAAAACCTATGCCAAACCTAGAAGGACTGTTTAATCTTATATCTATCATGATGTGTCTGTTTTAGTGGAAGCCCCCCCTTCCCCCCCCAAAGATGGCAAGAATATTCCACACTGCAAAATTTGTCAAAAGGAAATTTCTCATTGGCTCCCCCACCAAAATTTTTCATAACCCCCATACCCCTCGTGTCCATGGGAGGGGAGGGTACTTCCAATTGTGACCCCTCCTATGCTTGGCTGGGTTGGGGGTGTCCCCATGCCTGTAGCCACAACCAATCTAAATTTAAATACCATGTTACAATTACAAGCTTACACCTCTGCTACTAGCAACTTTACTGAACATGAAACTATCGCTGCATGGTCAGGTCCTGATGCAATCATTAGCTTTGCTTCAGCTCGCAACTTGAAGGATCTTACAAAGAATGTCTCAGTACGCATTCAAAAGGGTTCTGATAATTTCTTTATTAGTTGCTCTGCACCTTTGAGTGATTTAGTTCGTGCTGGTAAGGTGGACATTGGTCACATCGTTGGCTTCAAGATAGCAACCACTATCAATGAAGATGGCGAAGAGCGTACTTTCATCCACGCACCTACTGCTGCACCTGCTGGACAGCGCGTTGGTGACATCAAGATGAAGGTGTTCACACCTGAATCTGTCTTCTCGCCAGAAGGCACCATCGTGCTTGGCTAGCACCAAGGGGACTTTGTCCCCTTTTTTTATATATAAGGGTGGGTTGGTGGGGCCATAAAGCCCTTATATATGTATGTATATAATTCTAATGTTATATTATCATTGACTACTAGGAAGAAAGTAACTTTGATGGTAAAATAGCATTAGTTTTATATTCATATGTGAGTAAAAATGATGCAGTGTAACCCTTCACAGGTAATAATATCCTTTTAACCAACGCTATAATTGTGGTGAACACTGAAAATATATAGCATTAACTAATAAATATATGCTTACATTAATAGAATATAAAACATTATCATCTCCATTAATAAATGATGAAGGATATGATCAATTACTTGCTTTCTCTGCTGATACATTATTAGTTATAGATAAAGCAAAGACTTATGTCATAGAATGGATACTAATTGGTAATGATGATGATGCATATGTAGTTCAGGCTTCTGATGAAGATGAGTTCCTTGATGCCATCATTGAGATTAAACGATTGATTAGTTCTGGAGTTCATCCATTAACGTTGTTCAAATAGGGAGACTAGTTCTCCCTTTTATTTAATGCATCATTCTATCTTCCCAAGGGATAGCAATTGTAAT
>Ga0214163_1000006_pt1 | contig 162360 bp, 144 predicted proteins | sample LakMenepilimnion_2_FD_153001 | JGI IMG/M metagenome (GOLD analysis project Ga0214163, IMG submission 153001) | Freshwater microbial communities from Lake Mendota, WI - Practice 15JUN2010 epilimnion v4 | ecosystem: Environmental > Aquatic > Freshwater > Lake > Epilimnion/Euphotic zone | place... | reverse complement strand
TGGTAATAGGCTTCCATTGAGTCAGGTAGATCCATGTGAACTACCAGTCGGACATCTGATTTATCAATGCCCATCCCAAAGGCATTCGTCGCAACGATACATTGTATTTGATTTTCAATCCAGTCTTTTTGGCGCTTTGTTCTTTCTTCGGTAGGTAATCCAGCATGGTAGAAACTTGCTTTGATACCTTTCTCTACGAGCATTTTAGCAATTTCCTGTGTTTTTCTCCGATTTCTTGCATAGACGATAGACGAACCTCCCACCTTTTGAATCATCTGTACCAATTTTACCTCCTTGTTTTCTTCCCAAAGTACAGAGTAGGATAGATTAGGTCGACTAAAACTTTTTTGGAACACAGCAGGGTTTTTCAGTTCTAGCTTGGCCAATATATCTTTTTTGACATTCGAAGTAGCTGAGGCAGTTAGCGCGATGCAAGGGACGCTCGGGAATAAGGTTTTAAAATTTTGTATTTCTAAATATGCGGGTCTAAAGTCATATCCCCATTGCGAAATGCAATGCGCTTCGTCAACAACCAATAATGAAATTTTCATTTGTTTGGCTCGCTCTAAAAACAGTTCCGTTTTTAAGCGTTCTGGAGAAATGTATAGAAATTTAATCTGGCCATAAATACAATTATCTAGCAAAATATCAATTTGTCTTTTTGACATACCTGAATAAATTGCTACGGCCGAAATACCTCTCTGGGATAATTGGTCCACCTGATCTTGCATCAAAGCAATTAGTGGCGTGATTACGAGACAAACTCCTTCCATAGCCATGGCTGGTACCTGAAAACACACTGATTTCCCACCTCCAGTTGGCAAAAGGGCCAAGCAATCTTTTTGGTTTAAAGCCGACTGAATAATGTCCTCTTGAAGAGGTCTAAATTCTGAATATCCCCAATATGTTTTTAAAATGTCGTGAATTTGACTCATAGGTAATTCAAAGCTACCAAAAAAAAGTTCTTCAGAAAATAGCTGTTGGCCTCCTGCTATTTTTCAGATCAAATTTATTCCTTTAAAATATTAAATATCGGTTTAAATTCCATTAATTTTAAGTTTAAATCCATGCATATGTTGTCAGAAAAGGACTTGTCAGACCTAAAAAAGAGAGGAATTCGAGAAGAAGATGTTTATCAACAAGTTGAATTTTTCAAGAATGGATTTCCTTGGATGGCTTTGGAAAAATCGGCGGTGGTAGGGGATGGAATTTTAAAATTAGCTGAGTCGGAAGTGGTCCAATGGGCCAATCATTTTGACGTACATAAATCCAATTTGCAAATCTTGAAAATGGTTCCTGCTTCTGGTGCGGCAACAAGAATGTTCAAGTCCTTGTTTGAGCATGTTTCAGCGGGTAAATCCAATCAAGAATCGGAATTATTTTTAAGTCGATTAAATGAATTTGCCTTTGCCAGTGAGCTATTTAATCTCTGCCAAAGCCAAGATTCTAAGGAACTTATTAATACCTTATTGGATGAAAAAGGCTTGGATTACGGTTCACTGCCGAAAGGATTATTGGCCTTTCATCGATATGAGGATGGATCTCGGACCCCGTTAGAAGAACATTTAATGGAGGCGGCCCAATATGCATCGGATGGCAAAACTGCTCGTTTGCATTTTACAGTCTCCCCGGAGCATCGAGGAAGATTTGAAAAGTTAGTTGGCCGGCTGCTTCCTACCCTGGAGTTGAAATTTGGTATTAAATTTGATGTACAATTTTCTGAACAAAAGCCAGCGACGGATACGGTGGCGGTCCAATTAGACAATGAATTATTCCGGGAAAAAGATGGCAGTATTTTGTTTAGGCCTGCTGGCCATGGTGCTTTGTTGGAAAATTTAAATGAATTACAAGCGGATTTGATTTTTATAAAAAACATAGATAATGTGGTTCCTGATGCCAAGAGGGGTTCAACAATTCAGTATAAAAAGGCGATAGGTGGACTGCTTTTGAATATTACAGAAAAAATCAAAGGCTATCTATTTACATTGGGTGGGGATGTGATTGAAAAAGACCTCGATGAAATGTGCGTCTTTGCGCAAAGCTATTTAGGCATTAAATTTTCAAATGAATTCAAAAGTTTGAGTTTAGATGAAAAAAAAGATTGGCTTTACACGATTTTACATCGGCCTACGCGAATATGTGGAGTTGTTCAAAATACAGGAGAACCCGGTGGTGGTCCTTTTTGGTGTTCTGATGGGCATGGTAATTTTGCATTGCAATTAGTTGAGTCAGCTCAAGTGAATATGGAAAATGACATGCAAAAAGAAATTTTTTCAAATTCAACACATTTCAATCCCGTTGATTTAGTTTGTTCAACAAAAGATGCGGAAGGAAAATATTTTAATTTAATGGGTTATCGGGATATGTCTACGGGCTTCATCACTGAAAAGACTAAGGATGGTCGAAAATTGAAGGCACAAGAGCTTCCAGGATTATGGAATGGGGCTATGGCGCATTGGAATACTATTTTTGTCGAAGTCCCTTTGGATACTTTTAATCCAGTTAAAACAGTGACCGATTTATTAAGGCCAGCGCATCAAAATGACTAGATTTTTTCAATTGTCAAAAAATCAATTAATTTTGGCAACCTTTCTGAAAGATTTTTAAGAAAGTATATAAATGCTTGATTACAAAAACCTTATTCGGCATCCGAATAAGGTTTTTTTTTATGAGTTCGTCTATGTAAACTTAATCTAGGTTTATGTATAGAAATCTTTTATCATTAACTTTGGATTCTCATTGCTTAGGCATGCTGTAACAAATGAGAAATTAATTATTGCATCATTATAAATTATTGAAAGATATGGCTTTAGAGCAGACATGGCGTTGGTTTGGTCCCAATGATCCTGTAAAATTATCCGATGTACGTCAGGCAGGTGCGACGGGAATCGTGAACGCATTGCATCAAATACCCAATGGACAAGTGTGGGAGGTCGCAGATATTTTAGAAAGAAAAAATATCATCGAAGCCTCGGGTTTAACATGGTCTGTGATTGAAAGTATACCTATTCATGAAACGATTAAAACGAGAACCGGTGATTTTAAAAAATACATTGCTCATTATCAGCAATCCATACGCAATGTTGCCAAGGCTGGTTTAGATACCGTTTGCTATAATTTCATGCCTATTTTAGATTGGACAAGAACAGATTTGGATTTTAAATTTCCAGATGGCAGTACAGGCTTACGCTTTGATTCAGCTGAATTTGCCGCATTTGAACTTTATTTATTGAAGCGCCCGGGAGCTGATGCACATTATTCAGAGCAGGAAATTGGCCGAGCAAAGCGTTGGTTTGATCAGTCTACACCTACCCAGCAGGAAAAATTGATTCGTAATGTCATTGCAGGTTTGCCGGGAAGCGAGGAGAGCTTTACGTTGAAATCATTTCAGGAGGCTTTAGATACGTACCAGCAAGTTGGCGATGCGGAATTGCGCGGCCATTTATATGAATTTATCAAAGAAATAGGCCCAGTTGCCGAGGAAGAAGGTGTTAATTTATCGATACATCCGGATGACCCTCCGTATCCCATATTAGGGCTACCTCGTGTAGTTAGTACGGAAAGTGATGCGGTTCAGTTGTTGCAAGCCTATGATCGCCCTGCCAATGGCTTATGTTTTTGTACAGGAAGTTATGGGGTGAGAGGCGATAATGATTTGGTGGGAATGGTGGAGCGTTTGGGGCATCGAATTAATTTTATTCATTTGAGAGCTACTCGTAGAGATGAGTTTGGGAATTTCCATGAAGCGGATCATTTGGATGGCGATGTGGATATGTTTGGGGTGATGAAGGGATTGGTTTTAGAGCAAAATAAACGAATAGCGGAAGGACGCAAGGATTATAGATTGCCATTCAGACCAGATCATGGACATCGCATGTTGGACGATTTACAAGAAGGCAAAAAGACAAATCCAGGTTATACGGCGATTGGTCGTTTAAGAGGATTAGCTGAATTGCGTGGGTTGGAAATGGGAATCCGAGGATTTGTCAAATAATTTTATTGATTCCTATTTTGTTTTTCGTTTCAATTTATTAACTTTGCACCCCCGTTAGTATGGGATAACTCAGTCAAATGAGGATCCATTGCTGAAGGGATTTAATCGAATTTATATTTAAACAGGTAATTACGCTAAAATGCCAACTATTCAGCAATTAGTGCGCAAGGGACGTGAGCAAATGACTTGGAAATCTAAGTCACCTGCTTTGGATTCTTGTCCACAGAGAAGAGGGGTTTGTACACGTGTGTACACAACGACTCCAAAGAAACCAAACTCAGCGATGCGTAAAGTAGCGCGTGTACGTTTGACAAACCAGAAAGAAGTGAATGCTTACATTCCAGGTGAGGGTCACAATTTGCAAGAGCACTCGATCGTATTGATTCGTGGTGGTCGTGTGAAAGACTTACCAGGTGTGCGTTATCACATTATTCGTGGAGCATTAGATACGGCTGGAGTAACGGGTCGTTTACAATCTCGTTCGAAGTATGGTGCTAAGCGTCCAAAACCAGGACAGGCGGCTCCAACAGGTAAAAAGAAATAATTATTAACAGAGCGATCCAGTATGCCATTGTTAAAGGCAGAAGGTTGGGTCCCATTTAAAAAACAAACAAAATGAGAAAGGCGAAACCAAAAAAACGCTACGTATTACCAGATCCTAAATTTAAGGATGTTTTAGTAACCAAGTTTGTCAATAACTTGATGTATGATGGAAAGAAATCTACTGCATTTACCATTTTTTATGATGCATTGGATAAAGTAGAAGATCGTACGAAAGAGAATGGTTTAGAGACTTGGAAAAAAGCATTAAATAATGTGATGCCATCAGTAGAGGTTAAGAGCCGTCGTGTTGGTGGTGCTAACTTTCAGGTTCCAACAGAAGTGCGCGCTGAACGCAAAGTTTCATTGGGAATGAAGTGGTTAATATTATATGCGAGAAAGCGTGGTGACAAGACTATGATGGATCGCTTAGCCAATGAAATCATTGCAGCAGCTAAAGGTGAAGGAGCAGCAGTGAAGAAGAAAGATGATACACACAGAATGGCAGAAGCGAACAAAGCGTTCTCTCACTTCCGATTCTAAAGGTAATTTATATATGTTTAAAAGGCTGGTCGAAAACGATCAGCCTTTTTTATTGACCATTATTTTAAATTTAACCGATTTTCCGATGTACCTTAATTCAAAATCAGTTAATCGATTGGCTTAATAGGGTTTCTGTGAATTCAATTAAATATTTAGTAGCTTTGAGTATAATTCAACAAGCGAAATAATGATATCTAAGAAAGCGAAATATGCGTTAAAGGCGCTTAAGGTTTTAGCTCAGTCCTATGAAAAGGGGCCGTTATTGATTTCACATATTGCAGAATCTGAAAATATCCCTAAAAAGTTTTTGGAAGCTATTTTATTAGAATTACGAAATCATGGGATCTTGCAGAGTCAAAAGGGCAAAGGAGGAGGATACTATTTGAGGATTCCACCAGGCCAAGTAACATTTGCGAAGATTATTCGGATTGTTGACGGGCCCATTGCCCCAGCCCTATGCGTTTCATTGCATTTTTATGGCAAGTGTGATGATTGTGCGGATGAAGAAACTTGTAAATTGAGAAGTGTATTGGCCAAATGGCGTGACGCTAATTTATCGGTTTTGGAAAAGACAACCTTGGAAGAACTAATTTAAGACATTCGCTAAACTATATAAAAAAGAGCTCGATTTAGGTCGAGCTCTTTTTCTATTTGATTAGGTGATCTAATTTTATTCGAATAGGTGATCTAAATTTTTCAATTTAACTTCTTCTGTTTCTAGCTCTAGAAATTCTTCCCAAAAGGGATTCTCTGGAACAGCTGCTTTGCAGATAATCGGAGTCTGTTTAATGGGATGTATAAAATAGAGTCGGCGTGCATGTAAATTAATACTCGCGTCAATATTGGGTTTATCATAACCATATTTAATATCTCCTCGAATTGGACATCCCAAGGAAGCTAATTGGACTCTTATTTGGTGTGGACGACCCGTAATGGGTTCTACTTCAATTAAATAATGTAGATTGATTTTGCCGACAAGTTTATAATTAAGCTCGGCCTTTTGTGCTTTATCTTCTGGATAATCTAATGCGGTTGTTACATTTTTGGCCTCATTTTTAATTAAATAATGGGTCAATTTCCCTTTTATGGGATCAGGTTTTCTTCGTGTAATAGCCCAATACGTTTTTTGAATATCCCTTTTTCGAAATAATTCATTCATCCTTTCTAACGCCTTGGATGTTCGGGCAAATACAACTAAGCCACTGACAGGTCTGTCTAAACGATGGACGGGATGGAGAAAAACAGCTCCTGGTTTTTGGTACTTTTCTTTGATATAATCTTTTAAAACATCGGTTAATGTTCGGTCTCCAGTACTATCTCCTTGAACAAGGATACCCGCTCGTTTATTGACGATTAGGAGGTGATTGTCTTCGTATACAACGTGATAGTCTTTCATTTTTCTTTCATTTTTCCCTTGATGTAGATCAACAAAGGGGGTTGCAAAGGTAGGATTATTTTGCGAATTTATTTCTCGATAATTTTTTAATTTCTAATCCTAAATGGACGAACTTTGAAAACTCAATGATTCTTTATTGTTTTAATTGGTTACTATTTCAAACCCCATCTTATTACCTATTACTTAATATCTCTTACCTAAATACCCTTTTTCATTCGATAATGTTGAATCTCTCCAAACAACAAATAACTTTCTTTTTCTATTTCATACCCCAAGGCTTTGTAAAATGGAACAGCATTTTCACGCGCTTCTAATACGATTTCTTCCATTCCCATTTCTTTTGCTTTCAATTCTAAATGTATCATGATGGCTTTTCCTACTCCTTTTCCTTGCGCATTAGTAGCTACAGCCACGCATCTAACTTGTCCTTGTTTTTCTCCAGACGGATGCATCCTGGCAACTCCAATAACCTGATCATTCTCAATGACCATGGCATGAATAGCTTCTGATTCATCTGCTAAAATTTCCGAACCTAATGGTTGATTCCATGGCTCTCTGAGGATTTTGAAGCGTAGCTGATAATAGTTTTCCCAATCATCTTGGCTTATGGGGCTCTTTATGGTCATGTTTTCTAGTGCTAAATCAACTATGAAATAAAAGGAGCCCTATAAGTTTTTGTCTTTAGGGCTCCTATATCAAATTTTACGATTCAATGTGCCTAATGAAGGCTTATTCGATTTTATTATTTAGCGAAATTAACTGCGCGCATTTCGCGGATAACGGTTACCTTAATTTGACCTGGATATTGCATCTCTTTTTCTATTTTTTGAGAAATATCAAAGGATAGATTCGATGCTTTTTCATCACTTACATTTTCAGAATCAACTAAAATACGCAATTCTCGACCTGCCTGAATGGCATAACATTTTTGGACTCCGTCAAATGAAGTGGCTAAGGCTTCTAAGTCCCTTAATCGCTTCATGTAAGATTCCATCATCTCTCTTCTAGCTCCAGGTCTGGATCCAGAAATAGCATCACATACTTGAATGATGGGAGAAATCATAGATGTCATTTCCGTTTCATCATGGTGTGCACCGATTGCGTTGCATACCTCTGGGTGCTCTTTGTATTTAAGCGCTAATTCCATTCCTAACAAAGCGTGAGGTAATTCTGGCTCTTCATGCCATACTTTTCCTATGTCATGTAATAGGCCTGCACGTTTAGCTAATTTGGCATTTAAGCCCAACTCAGCGGCCATCGTTGCACATAACTTAGCCACTTCCCTTGAATGTTGCAATAGATTTTGACCATACGAGGAACGAAATCTCATTCGGCCTATCATCTTGATTAACTCTGGATGTAAGCCATGAATGCCTAGTTCGATGACCGTTTTTTCACCGATCTCAACAATTTCATCATCTATATTTTTTTTGGTCTTATTGACTACTTCCTCAATACGCGCTGGGTGAATACGCCCATCTTGAACTAATCGATGTAAGGATAAGCGAGCAATTTCTCTTCTCACAGGATCAAAACCGGAAATTATAATGGCCTCAGGTGTGTCATCTACAATAAATTCTACCCCAGTGGCAGCTTCTAGAGCACGAATGTTTCTACCTTCCCGACCGATGATCTTTCCTTTCACATCATCTGATTCTATATTAAAAACGGAAACGCAATTTTCAATCGCATTTTCTGCAGCCGTTCTTTGAATGGTCTCAATCACGATCTTTTTCGCCTCTTTGGTAGCTGTTAATTTTGCTTCCTCAATGGCTTGTTTAACTAATGAACTTGCCTTGCTTTCAGCCTCTGATTTTAAAGCCTCCATGATCTGTTCACGAGCTTCAGCTGCTGATAAGTTGGCAATTTTTTCCAACTGGCTAATTTGTGTTGCCAGCATTTCATCTGCTTCTACACGTTTTTTCTCAACATCCTCCAGTTTTTTGCGGTAGTTCTCTTCCTTGGATTGAATGCTTTGTTTTTGAGCTTGTAAATCTTGATCTGCCTGTCTTTGCTGCTCTTGTTGCTGAGCTAAAACTCTTTCTTTTTCCCTTAAAATTTGCTCATTTTCCTGTAAAATACTTTTTTTAGCTTGAGTTTCTTCCTCAAACTCTCCCCGAAGACGAAGGAAATTTTCCTTAGCTTCTAACATGCGATCTTTCTTTAGATTTTCTGCTGAGACTTCAGCATTTTTTAAGATGTCATCAGCCTTTCTTTTGGCCTCATCTTCGAAATTTTTATTTGCTTTTGAAAAGAATACTTTTCCAGCGAATACGCCCCCTGCTAATGAAAACAATGGGATAATAATACTTAATATGCTCGACATAGAACGAATGTGTTTATTACATGAGTCCCAAAAAGCCTAAAAAAAATTGATTATAAAGTGAACTCCTCAGCCATCGAGAGCAATTGCTCGTTCTCCGCTTGAACATTTTCTAACAAATTAGTTTTTTCCGATTCAAATTTCAATCCACACATAGCTAAATCTAAGGCTACCAATGCCATAACGGCATTTGGATCTGAACTATTGGCCTTTTTTTCGTAAAATTTAACTAATCGGTTAACTAATAATGCCGCATTGCGCACACAAAACTCTTCTTCTTTATTTACCCGCAAGGAAACTGTTTGTATTCCTAATAATAAATTGCAGGGTAATTGTTGGCTCATGTTTTGCGTAATTGCTCAATACAATGATCTATTTCAACTATATATTTATCTAACGTTTTCTTCAGCTCAGCAGTTGGGACCGCCGTGTTGTTTGTATTAACTACAATTTTACCAAATTTATCTGATTTTTTAAAGTTTTTCTCCAATTCTTTTGTTGCTTGGCTCGATAAATTCAGTTCCTTGTTTTTTTCTACTAATTCACTTTTTAATCGCTCAACTTCTCTTTCAAGTTCTTTGATAGTTCCTTGATTTTCTTGTAAACGCAAGACCATTTGGCTGATTTTCAGCTTTAAGGTTAAATATTGCGTTTTTAATTCCTGTTTCATTTGAGCTTTAAATTAATGTTTTAACTTAAATTTTCCTCCACCTTTCCAGGAAAATTCGAAGACCAAAACAAAGAAAAGTAAAATCAATACACCTATATTTTCGCGGATGAGGTTTGGAATAGTTAGGACACCTTGGATTTTTTGTCCGATTTCAATGCAAAAATATCCAAGAGCGATGTAAAATAAACCAGCTTTCCAGCGGTAAGGAATGGGGTCAAATTTTTGCCCACCTAAATAGCATAAAATCATCATGAAGGAGCTAGAACCTAAAAATGACCAAGCGCAAGCCATATAGCCGTATTTTGGGATAAAAATAATATTTCCTGCGATTGTTATGAGCAAACCTAGGATCGTAATGATGGTTCCCATATAGGTTTTGTTCGTTTTTTTAAACCAAACAGATTGCGTATAATAAACGCCCAAGAATAAATTGGCCAAAAGTAAAATGGGGACAACTCCGATTCCTTCCCAATATATTTCTCTTCTTAAAAATAATGTTTTAATCCAGAATAAATTGACCGAAACAGCCACCCATAGAAAAGTACAAACGATGATAAACCAATGTGTTACTAAGGCTAAATTGGATTGGTCATCGGCCTCCGATTTCTTTCCTAAAAAAAAGGGCTCTGCCGAATACTTAAAGGCTTGTATGGCTAAACTCATGAAGACAGATAGCTTATAGCAATTGCCATAAATACCTAAGGCATCTTGTGAACTTCGGCCAGGGTAAAAAGATTGCGGCAGAAATTCCTCTAAAAGCAATCGGTCAAACATTAAATTGAACATGGCGGCTAAGCTCATGAACATAATGGGATAGGAATATACCCAAAGAGTTCTCAAAGCTACCCAATCCCAGGTCCATTTGAACACTTTAAATTCTGCTTTTAGCCAATAAAAAAGAGAGGCATTGCCGATTAAATTGGCCAGAAAAATATACCCTGCCCCGACCTCCGGTCTATATATGTTATTCAAAAACTCAGGCCCAGTCCCGTGCTCATGCATGGGTTTTAACAAGAGCAGAATGATTAAATTCAAACCAACATTAATTAAAATGGAGACAATTTTCGCTTGAACAAAGGTTCGGATTTTATTTTCCAATCGAAGTTTGGCAAATGGAATCGCTGTGATTGCGTCAATGGCTAAAATAACGGCTAACCACTTTAAAAATATACCCTTGTTTTCATATCCCAATTGGGCCATAATAGGATCTGAAAATAGAAATAAGCACAAGGTGAATAATCCTGAGGTAGCGATAATTGCCGACAAAATGAGGTTGTAATATTTGTCAGGAGCCTCTTTAGCATACCTGAAATAAGCCGTTTCCATGCCATAAGTATAGATGATATTCGCAATGGCCATGTAGCCATATAACTTGACATTGATCCCTAACTCTGCCGGTAAAAATGCGATGGTGTGGACAAAAACAAGTAAAAAATTAAGGGAACGCCCTAATATGGTACTGAATCCATACGATAGAGTTTCACCCGCTAATTTTTTTAGAATAGACATGTGTTAAAGTTTGTCAATTCCAAAGGTACAAATTTCTGTTGGATTGGGTAATTTATGGTTTTTGATATCCAATCGTTTGATAAAATTGTTCCGAGTAATTATCCGAAAGTGGAATGTGGTTTTCGCCAATTTTAATTTTCTGATTTCGGATGGATTCTACTTTCTTCAAGGAAACAATAAAGGACTTGTGGATTCTTTGAAATTCTGCCGAAGGTAATTTTTCTTCAATTAACTTCATGGTCATGCGGCAAACCACAGGAAATTTCTGGGTTCTAAGATGGATTTTAATGTAATCTTTTAGGCCTTCTATATATAAAATATCTTCGAGCATGATTTTCATTAATGAATAATCTGCATGAATGAAGATGTATTCCATTTTGTCAGGCACTGGAATTTGAGCTTGTACCAGGACATTTTTGCTTTTGAAATAATCCAAAGCTTTATGCGTTGCTTTTAAAAATCGCTCAAAAGAAATGGGTTTAAGGACATAATCAATAACATCTAAATTAAATCCTTCCAACGCATATTGCTGGTAAGCTGTCACAAAAATCACCATCGGTTTTTGCGTTAGGCTCTCTAAAAATTGAACACCTGTTAGGCCAGGCATTTGGATATCTAGAAAAATTAGATCGATTTCATTTTCCTGCAAGTATTCAATCGCCTCAAAAGCATTGCGACATCTTTTTTCTAATTTTAAAAAAGGGACTTTTGCGATGTTGTCTTCAATTAAATCAAGTGCAAGATTTTCATCATCTACCGCCAAACATTTTAGAACCACTTTTGGAAGTGCTGTAAATTCCTCGATTTTCTCTTCCTCTTCTTCCATTTTTAAGTATGTTTTATTTTTAGTTCGACTAAATAACGATCTTCTTTTTCGGAAATGGTCAAATCATGTTGATCAGGATATAAAAGCTCTAAACGCCTACGCACATTAGCTAAACCTATTCCTGAACTTCCATCTTTTATTTCTGAATTTTGTTTACTCACTTTATTGCTGACGCTAAAAAACAATGATTTTTTATCATCATTGAGTTCGATTTCAATGCTTGGGTCTTGAACCATTCCTACCCCATGTTTAAAGGCATTTTCAACAAATGGAATAAGCAACATGGGTTCAATGCTGGAAGGAGACGAGCTTAATTTGTGTTTAAAGTCAATCTTAATGTCATTGCCAAATCGCAAACGCTGCAACTCTATGTAGCTTTCTAAATAACTAAACTCCTTATCAATGCTTACTTTCGAATCACTCGTTTCGTAAATCATATACCGCATTAATTCCGATAATTTTATGACGACGGGTTCAACCATCTCGGGCTTTCTTCTAGATAAGGAAACTACACTATTGAGTACATTAAACATGAAATGCGGACTGATTTGTGATCTTAAGAAAGATAATTCAGATTTTAAGCGCTCGTTTTCCTCTTCTTTTTTAACTTCTTGGTCAGTCATGTTATCGGACAGGAAACGATAACTAATTCCAATGGCCACAATAAATAGCAATTGGAATACGATACGTAATGAGGTACCTCTTCTAAAACCACTGCCTCTTGGACCCGAACCATTGGCCATTTCTGGAAAAAACCACTTAAATAATTCTTCATGAAACCATAACATTAAGGCTAATGAAATCACAAGCAAAATGATATAGACTAGTAAACCTTTTTGTTTAAAGATTTTTTTTAACAAAAATTCTGTATTGAAATAAAAGAATGGGATGTTGAAAAGCCCAAAAACCATAAAAAATTTAGTCCACAGGAGATGTCGCTCAATTTCTCTCGGGTTATTAGAAGCAGAATTGGGTCCTAATAGTAGGGGCAGCGCTAAAAAACAAGTCCAGAAAAAGACATGCAATAGGATAGGCCTAAGCTTCCAATTTGATTTTGACATAATTTTCTTTAGGGTAGTAAATTCAAATTAAAACAAAATCGCTTATATTACTAAAAATTTTTCTACAAGTATCCCTTTTTTGCCGATGAATAAGCTAAATGGATATTTGTAATTTACAAAAAACCTATTTACGCAAACATGAGAAAAGTCTTTTTTTTATTACTGTTGCCTTGGGTTTGTTGGGCCCAACAAACCATCCCCTTAACAGATTTGAGTGCTTTTGACCATCCAAGTACGAATTGGACGATTGAGCAAGTGATTAAAGCAAGGCCAACAGATACCAGCTTTCAGGTCAGTTCGGGTAAAGGGGTTTTATTGAACACCCTTCGTCATGGGAAATACAAACGTACGGATGATTTAAAATTCAACTTAAACCATGGAGATATCCACTTTATGATGGATTTTATGCTTCCCAAAGGGGCTAATTCTGGCATTTATTTGCAAGGTCGTTACGAAGTACAATTATTTGATTCCTGGGGTAAAAAATCTTTAAAATTTGGCGATTGCGGCGGTATTTATGAGCGCTGGGATGATGCTCGAGGAAAAGGAAATGAAGGATTTGAGGGATTTGCTCCCAGGCAAAATGCATGCAAAGCACCAGGTTTGTGGCAATCCATCGAAATTGATTTTGAAGCCCCGCGATTTGATGCATCAGGTAAAAAAATCAAAAATGCCATTTTCAAAAAAGTTATCTTAAACGGAATATTAATTCAGGAAAATATTGAAATGTCGGGGATGACTCGCGGTGCCTTATTCAATCAAGAAGGCCCCATGGGACCGATAATAATTCAAGGAGATCATGGGCCTGTAGCGTTTAAAAATATTAAATACGAGACTTATGATAAACCGAGTGCCAATTTAAGCAACATTTCCTATCAGTACTATGAAGGTAAATTCCCTGAGCCCGTGATAGGTCAAGCGACCCCATTGCTTAAAGGTAATTTAGCTGCATTGTCACAAAAAGTGATCAAGGCAAGAAATGATTATTTAATTCATTATGTGGGAGATTTAGAAATCCCTGAAACAGATAATTATACCTTTCAAACGCATTGGACTGGATCTGGAGTATTGAAAATTGATGGGAAAGAATACAACGCTGGTGCTCATTGGTACACCGATGAAGTATTATCCACCGTTCATTTAACCAGTGGGAAACATAAATTTGAATTGATTCATGTCAAAGATTTTAGTTGGGGCCCGAAAGCTCTAGGTGTTTTTGTCAAAAGAGTAGGTTCTCGAATCGTGCCTTTCCACGTGAGAACATCTTTGCCAGATCCTGAGCCAAAAGGATTAATCGAAGTAAAGGCAAATGCTGAGCCTGTTTTTCAAAGGTCCTTTACCCTTCATCAAGGGAAGAAAAAGACGCATGTTATACACGTGGGAGATCCAAGCGGTCTTTCCTATTCGTATGATTTAAAACAAGGAGCGTTGTTGCAAACATGGAAGGGTAAATTCTTGAACGCAACCCAAATGTGGTTGGATCGAGGTGAACCTCAAACAGCAGAGCCAATGGGATTAAATGTGGTCATGGATGGAAAGTTTCCTTTGGTTTTAAGTAGCCAAGCTCAGCCAGATTCGTTGGACGCAACTAAATTGGTTTATAAAGGATATAAGATTTTGCATGGCAGACCTGTTTATATGTATGATTGGCCTGCAGCCCAACTAAAAGTTGAAGACCATTTGAACCCTAATGAAAATGGAACGGGTTGGCTTAGGACGATCAATTTGATTGGGGCAAGTGCACAAAAGTCAAATATTGAATTGGTACTCGGGAATACCCCAGACGTGGTGGAAATCAATGCAGGACTTCTAGCTCTACAAGGAATGGGATATTATGTTCAATGGAAGGGTTCCCCTTCGATTATTTTGAATAAGCAAGCGAATGAAAAGCAGGTGAGAGTTCCTCTACAAGGAAATAGTTTTACATATCAATTGATTTGGTAACCTTTATAAGATCATGAAATTAAAATTAAGTATTTTATTATTAGCCATTTCTGTAAGTGCTTTTGGGCAAAAGTCAGCACCGAAAACAGAGCAAGATTTTTATGAAATAAAAACCTTACCCATTCCTCAAGACCTTTATTTAGAAGTGGGAGGTTTGGCCACTATGCCAGACGGCCGCCTCGCAGTAAGTACTCGGCGTGGGGAAATATGGATCGTTGAAAACCCATATCAAAAAGAGAGCCACCTGACTAATTTTAGGAAATTTGCCAGTGGATTGCATGAGATTTTAGGATTAGCGTACAAAGATGGGGTCTTTTACTGCTCTCAACGTGGTGAATTGACAAAAATTTCGGATACCAATCGCGATGGAGTGGCCGATTTGTATGAACCCATTTACCAATTCGAACTATCTGGTAATTATCATGAGTACACTTATGGACCTGTTTTTGATAAAAACGGGGATATGTTGGTAACGCTCAACCTAGCCTGGATCGGTTTTGGTGAAGGGAAGTTTGCCAAATGGCGCGGTTGGTTAGTCAAGATCAAACCTGATGGAACCCTGGAACCGCAATCGGCCGGCTTACGTTCCCCCGCTGGCTACAGCATCAATGAAGAAGGGGATATTTTTTATGGGGAAAATCAAGGAGATTGGGTAGGTTCAGGCCGAATCACCCATTTGGCGAAAGGTGATTTTGCAGGTAATCCAGGTGGAATCAAATGGGCTAAAGAACCTAATAGCCCTTTAAAATTGACTTTGGAAGAAATCCCTGATAATAGCCAACCGATGTTTGAAGCGGCTAAAAAGGTCAAAAGTTTGAAAATACCTGCTGTATGGTTTCCACATGCCATTATGGGAATTTCAACATCTGATATTATTCAAGATACGACTAAAGGAAAGTTCAGCCCTTTCCCTGGGCAGTACTTTGTTGCAGACCAAGGACAATCTAAGATCATGCGGGTATTCATGGAAAAGGTGAATGGTGTGTACCAAGGATTTTGCATCAACTACCGTGAGGGATTTCAGTCAGGAATTCTGCGGGAACGATTTGGATTAGATGGGAGTATGTTTGTGGGCATGACGTCAAGGGGTTGGGGATCAACAGGTAAGGATAATTTTGGACTCCAACGCTTAGTTTGGAATGGATTAACACCTTTTGAAATACATACTATTCATGCGAGATCGGATGGGTTTGAGATTTCATTTACGCAGCCTGTGGATGTAAAATCAGTTAAAAATGCTGCTTCTTATGCGTTGAGATCCTATATTTATCAATACCATCATCAATATGGTAGTCCGATTATCAACGTGAGCGATATGAAAATCAAGGGAATTTCTGTTTCTTCAGATAAGAAATCAGTCCGTATTTCAATCGATGGAATTAGGCAATTCTATATTCATGAATTTATTTTAAAAGGCGTTTTAAATGAGGAGGGGGAGTCATTATTACATGAAACAGCCTATTACACATTGAATCAAATTCCTTCAGGGGATAAAATGGCCATCAATGAATCTACTGCTCCAGTACTTGAAAAAGCTGTGGCGCCTGTCATTGAGCAGCCTAAATTGGCAGTCAACAACAAAAAGTCATTAGTAACAGAAGCTCAAGCTATGGCATTGTTAAAAAAGCATACTTGTTTAGCTTGTCATGCCAAGGACAAAAAAGTAGTGGGCCCATCGTATGAGGATATTGCTAAACGTAAATACTCAGACCAACAAATATTAGCATTAGTCTATAAGCCGAATCCTCAAAACTGGCCAGATTATGCCACTGAGATGGCACCTATGAGTCATATACCGGCTAATGATGTTTTAAAAATCGCCTCTTGGATTAATAACCTGGGCGCAAAAAATAAAGTGGAGCCGAATCGGGATTAAAGCTGATTATGAGGTAATCAAAGGAATCACAAAAAAAAGGAACTCATTTAGAGTTCCTTTTTTTAGACACTTCCGTATCAACTATTTTTTTTTGGGTTCTACTGAACCTTGAATTGTTAAGATAATTTGGGATACCTCTCCATTGTTGACAACCGTAATCGTTTTGTTAAAACTTCCTGGACGTCCTGCAGAATTATACGACGCAGTAACTTTACCTGTTTTTCCTGGCATGATCGGTTCTCTAGTCCATTCAGGAGTGGTGCAACCACATGATGGTTGGACATTTGAAATAACAACGGGGGCTTTACCTGTATTTGTAAATTCAAAGCTATAGGTTGCTTGAGTTCCCTCGGTGATTTTTTTGAAATCGTGAGCAGTCTCTTTGAATTTGATCATGCCCTGAGCATTTGATTGAAATGCTACCGCAAAAAGTATGGCGATAATTCCTAAAAATTTCTTCATGGTTTTTTATTTTGATTTATGAGTGGCAAATCTAAAACAAAGGGGAGATTCAACAAAAGAATTGGCGTATTTTTTTATCAGACCTATGTTTTTGGCTCATGCCTAAAATGTTGTATTTTTGCATGTTAAATAAAATAATGCCCTTGATTCCTCAGAATTCATATTCTTTTACCAAGTCGGAGATTAAATTTGATCCCAAAAAGATTCTGGAGGATTATCAGCTCGCCGTGATTAGTCGGCAGTGCAGTTTATTAGTTCGAAAAGAAGTTTTTACTGGCCGGGCTAAATTTGGTATCTATGGAGATGGCAAAGAGTTATGTCAAATAGCCTTAGCGCGCTCCATGCAATCAGGAGATTATATTTCAGGATATTACCGAGATCAGACCATCGGCGTAGCAGTAGGTGACCTAACTTGGCCTCAATATTTTGCTCAATTATACGGTCATCCAGACATCAATTTTGACCCACATTCTGGGGGTCGCCAAATGAATAATCATCATGCCACGCGCTGGTTAGATGAAAATGGAGAATGGAAGGATCAGACTTCGCGCATTAATTCCGTCGCTGGAATTTCTTCGACTGCTGCTCAAACTCCGAGAGCTTTAGGTATCGCTTACGCTTCAAAACTATATCGAGAAAGAGCTGATTTAGCAGCACATGCAACTCTTTTTTCAAAAGGTGGGCAAGAAGTTTGTTACACGACCATTGGCGATGCAAGTACCTCTGAGGGGATGTATTTTGAGTGCATTAATGCTGCTGGGGTTTTACAAGTACCTATTATTTTTTCAGTTTGGGACGATGGATATGGAATTTCTGTCCCGATCGAATACCAAACAACGAAGTCGTCTATTTCAAAGGCTCTGGCCGGTTTCCAACGAAATGAGGATGGAAAAGGTTTAGAAATTATCGAAGTTAAAGCCTGGGATTATCCAGGATTATTGGACGCCTATGTTCGGGCATCTAAATTAGCCAGAGAAGAATTTGTACCTTGTTTAGTTCATGTCATTGAGTGTACTCAACCGCAGGGACATTCAGCCTCTGGCTCACATGAGCGATATAAATCGACCGATCGATTGGCTTGGGAACATGAGGCAGATTGTAATTTATTATTTCGCCAGTGGATATTAGAAAATAAATATTCGGATGAATCTACGCTTAAAGCAATCGATGATGCGGCTGTTATTCAAGCTAGAAAATATCAAAAGGATGCATTTGCAGCTTATATGTCTTCGGTGGATGTGGACCGAAAAGGATATTTGAGAATTGCTAAAAATTTATTGGATTCTACGAATGAACCTAGTTTATTGGAACCCATTATAGAAGAATTAAACCAAGTTACGTACCCTATCTTTAGTGATTTGGTCAAAGCGGGTAGAAAAACTTTAAGAGCATTCCGATTTTATCAAGGACCTGCCGTTAAATTGTTAAGAAAGTGGTTGACGGATCTGGAAGAAAAAAATCGGAGAAGATTTAGTTCACATCAAATGAGTGAATCGGTTCATTCCCCTTTGCTTGTGAAGGAGGTGAAACCTTTGTATGAAAAAGTACCCCAACTAGTCGATGGAAGAGAAATTTTAAACCAAAGTTTTTCTAACTTTTTGGAAGATCCTCGTGTGTTTATTTTAGGGGAGGATGTAGGAAAGATTGGGGATGTGAATCAAACACTGGCGGGTTTGCAAGAGAAGTTTGGTCCATTAAAAGTAACAGACACAGGTATTCGGGAGGTGAGCTTAGTAGGTCAGGGTGTTGGAGCCTCGATGCGTGGTTTAAAGCCTATTGTCGAGATACAATACCTAGACTATATTTTATATCCCTTTCCAATTTTATCGGATGACTGGGCTTGTCTTCATTATCGGACGGTGGGTGGCCAAAAAGCACCCATGATTTTGAGGACAAGGGGACATCGATTGGAGGGCATTTGGCATTCAGGTAGCCCTATGGCCTTGTTGATCAACGGATTACGAGGGGTACATTTTTGTGTACCTCGTAATATGACTCAGGCCGCGGGCATGTATCGGACTTTGCTCATGGGGGATGACCCAGGATTAGTGATCGAATGTCTCAATGGATATCGACTTAAAGAGCCTATGCCGACCAATTTATTGGATATTGTCGTGCCATTAGGTATTCCTGAAATCTTAAGAGAGGGTGGTGATTTGACGGTGGTAACCTATGGTTCGATGTGTCGTATTGTGATGGAAGCTGCAGAAACCTTGGCTGAAATGGGAATTTCTGTTGAGGTCATTGACGTTCAAACTTTACTACCTTTTGACCGAAATCATCAGATTCTTTTATCAATTCAAAAAACACATCGTGTCCTTTTTGCTGATGAAGATATGCCAGGGGGTGCAACCGCCTATATGATGCAAGAGGTGATTGATAAACAAGGTGGATTTAATTGGTTAGATGCACCTGCTAGATGTTTGTCGGCTCCCCCGCATAGGCCTGCTTACAGTTCAGACGGAGATTATTTTAGTAAACCCAATGTGGAAAATGTGGTGGACACCGTGTATGAGATGATGCGTGAGGTTGATCCAACATCCTTCCCAGCCATTTATTTTTAATATGTCAGCGATCTCTTTGTATTTTAAGGCGATTTTATCTGGGGTACAAAGTACCCGCAATGGGATGGCATTAACCTGGAAGCATGCTTGGTCTGCCAGAAAATCAAGAAAAGTCCAACAAGTTCAAGATCCTCAATATTTTAGTGCGAGTGAAAATACAGGGATTTTTACTTTGGAGTATCCCCAACAAACAATTCCTGTTCCTGTCAATGGCCGGTACCAATTACACAATGAGATGGACGATTGCATCGTTTGCGATAAATGTGTCAAAGTTTGTCCGGTCGATTGCATCGAAATTGATCCTATTAAAGCAACAGGCCTTGTTGGCACCACCTCAGATGGGTCCCCCATTCGTTTATATGCAGCTAAATTTGATATTGATATGTCAAAATGCTGTTTTTGTGGTTTGTGTACAACTGTTTGTCCAACCGAATGCCTTACCATGACCTCCGAATATGATTTTTCGGTTTTTGATGTAAAGGAACATACCTTTGGTTTTGCTAATTTAACAAAGGAACAGGCGGATGAAAAGAGGATGCTGTACGAGCAATTTGTTGCTGAAAAAGAAGCGATGAAAGCGTCCGCTTCTGTTTCAACTGAAATCTCAGATCAAAAAGAAGGGGATGAGAAACCCGTAGCAAAACCCGCTTTCAAACCCAGTTTTAAACCGAAAATGCCGAGTACGCAAGGAGAAGAATCGACTCCTTCTAAAATCGTAAATAAGGTTACTGAGCCAGAGAAACCCGTAGCAAAACCCGCTTTCAAGCCCAGTTTTAAACCGAAGATTCCGAGTACGCAAGGAGAAGAATCGACTCCTTCTGAAATCGAAAATAAGGTTACTGAGCCAGAGAAACCCGTAGCAAAACTCGCTTTCAAACCTAGTTTTAAACCGAAGATTCCGAGTACGCAAGGAGAAGAATCGACTCCTTCTGAAATCGAAAATAAGGCTACTGAGTCAGAGAAACCCGTAGCAAAACCCGCTTTCAAGCCTAGTTTTAAACCGAAAATGCCTCCTAAATTTCAATAAGATCATGAATAGCCCCCTGATGATTGGATTTTTGGCGTTGACTATGTTGACTTGTGGCAGTGCATTTTATATGTTGTGGACAAAAAATGTGCTGCATGCGGCATTGGCCATGTTCATGACCATGTTGGGCTTGGCTGGATTTTATGTGTTGGCTTTTGCCGATGTAATGGCTGTTTCTCATTTAATGATTTATGTGGGTGGCGTTTTGATTTTAATTTTGTTTGGGATCATGATGACGAGTCAACGGTCGGTCGAAGCGGGGCAATCCAATGAGCTTTGGACGGAACAAAAAGGTCGATTCTGGGCAATTTCTATTGGTCTTACTGTTTTTTTAGGCTTGTCTTGGTTGATGGGCCAACAACATTTTTACGCGTTTACCGACCTCGATCAACATTCGAAATTGGGCCAGGTGGGCTTAAGTTTCATGTTGGAATATTCATTTCCGTTTGAGTTGACCGGTATATTTTTACTGATTGCTTTAGTGGGTGCAACATATATTGCCAAAAATCATGAATGAAATTCCATTGATATTTTTCTTGTGGGTTGGGGCATTTTTATTTGCCACAGGTTTGTCCATTATTTTGATTAAACGCAATGTGATTTTTGTATTGATGGGGATAGAATTGATGTTGAATGCGGCTAATTTAAATTTAATCGCATTTTCGAGAGGGGATGAACTTAATCAGGGTTTGATGTTGGGCTTATTTGTATTGGTGATTGGGGTATGCGAAATGTCCATCGCTTTGGCTATAATCTTGCAGGTATACCGACGATTTAGAAAGATTGATATTGATCAATTTCAATCCAGAAATTAATTTTTTTCATCGAGCCATATTTTCAGTTGGCTAATCAAAGCAGGGGTTTTTGCTTTTCCAATAATTTTTTCAAGTTCAGTTTTCGGGGCATCCAACATATTTCTAGTGGTACCAAAATGCTTGAGTAATTTCTGGGCTGTTAGTTTTCCAATCCCTTCCATTTCTTCTAATTGGCTTATAATAAAGTTCTTACTTCGTTTATTGCGATGCGCGGTAATGCCAAACCGATGGGCTTCATCTCGAAGTTGTTGGATTAACTTTAGCGACTCAGACTTTTTATCAATATAAAGAGGTAAAGAGTCTTCGGGGAAGTATATTTCTTCTAATCGCTTGGCGATGCCGATGATGGGTATTTTTCCATATAAGCCTAAGGCCTTTAGTGCATCGCAAGCAGAGGATAATTGGCCTTTACCACCATCCACCACGATCAGATCTGGCAATTCGGATTCCTCTTCCAATAACCTTTTATAGCGCCGATTGACAACTTCAAACATGGTAGCGAAGTCATTGGGGCCTTCCACTGTTTTGGGAGTGAATAAACGGTATTCTTTTTTTGCAGCAGTACCATTTAAAAAACACACCATGGCGGATACGGGATTGGTGCCTTGTAAATTTGAATTATCGAAACATTCGATATGTTTCGGCAATTGGGTTAGACGCAAATCATTTTTTAACGTGAGGAGTACTCGCATTTTTCGATCGCCACCACTTTCTTCTGCTGCTTTTCGATCGGCTTTTTCCTTTTTAAAGTAGAGTACATTTTTAAGCGACATATCGAGTAATTTTTTCTTATCGCTCATGGCCGGGACGGTATTTTTGACGCCTTTAAATTCGAGGGCCATGGGAATATTGGTGATAATTTCCTTTGCTTCACTTTGAAATTGTTCTCTTTTTTCCCAGATGAGCATGGTCAACAAATCATTCTCGTCTTCATTGAGTTTTTTCTTTGTTTCCCAAGTTTGCGATTGAGTGATGGTACCGTTGATTACCTTCATGAAATTAACGTAAGCGACTTGTTCATCTGTTACGATAGTGAATACATCCACATCATGAATGGCAGGATTAACGACCGTAGATTTAGCTTGATAGTTTTCTAGTAATTGCCATTTTTCTTTATATTCTTGCGCTTCTTCGAAGGCTAATCGGCCTGCCGCAAGTTGCATTTTTTCGTGGAAGTAGTTTTTGGGCTTTTGATAATGGCCTTTGAGTATGCTTTGAATCGAATCGATGTATTCTAAATAAACGGCTTCTGATTGCAATCCTTCACAAGGCCCTTTACAATTACCAATATGATATTCTAAACAGACCTTGAATTTCCCTTGTTCGATGTTGGCAGGTTTTAAAGCTAATGCGCAAGTACGCAAGGGGAAAAGTTGGTGCAGCAATTCCATTAATGCATTCATCGCCTTTGGATTAGCAAAAGGCCCAAAATAAGTTCCTGCTTGGTGATCGATGCGCCTGGTCGAAATGAGTTTAGGAAAATGTTCTTTGGTGATGCATAAAAAGGGGTACGTCTTATCGTCCCTTAAAAGAATATTGTATTTCGGCTGATACTGTTTAATTAGGGTATTTTCCAACAACAGTGCATCGAATTCTGAATGTACAATGGTGAATTCAACCCGCCTTATTTGTTGGACGAGTCTTCTTGTTTTGTTGTCTTGATTTTTTTGATTGGTGAAATAGCTGCTAATCCGATTCTTTAAATTTTTTGCTTTTCCTATGTAGATAATCGTATCTGATTCGTCGAAGTAGCGATAAACCCCAGGGTCTTCTGGTAGTGAGGGGAGTAAGAGCTTGGGATTAAAATCAGTCATCAAGTCAAAAATAGCCATTTATTTTTTGTACATAAGGAAGATTTGTGAAGAAAATTTAATTTGAAGGTACATCATTTTGCAGACCTTCACATCCATAGGTAAAACCACGATCTTCAGCACAGTTTTTGATGCAGCGTATGCGGCATTTATTATTTTAAGCGTAAAATACTTAAACCTGTTTTTTATTAATTATTTGAGTATGGCAGTAGAAATTAACTACCTATTTTTCTACAGGTAACCCATTTATTGAATCACAGGTTGTTGGTTTGCTGCTAAGGAGTCTTGCCCTACCTTTCCACTGCAGGTAAAATCGAACGTAAAATTATCAGGTTTAATGAATGGCATTTTTCGGTACCCCTCGATGGCTAATGTTGCATCCGAATAAACGCGCTCCATAAATTTGGCATAGACCGGCATCGCCATTTTAGCCCCTTGCCCTAAGGCTAAACTTCTGAAGTGAATACTTCGATCATCACCACCGACCCAAACACCTGCGACAATTTTTTGAGTCACTCCCATAAACCAGCCATCTGAATAGTTAGAGGTTGTTCCTGTTTTGGCACCTATTTCATTTCCTGCTACAATGGATGTTCGCTTTAATCCTTCAGCTGTTCCACCAGGTTCATGCACGGCACCTTGAAGCATGTAGGTCATCAAATAGGCTGTTTCAGGCTTTATGGCCGCTTTCTCAATTGGCGAAAATTCCCTTAAAACGGTACCTACTTTATCCGTAATTTTTAATACTAATATTGGATCTATTTTTTCACCACCATTTGCAAGAGTACTATAGCCAGTCACTTGGTCTAATAAAGTTACTTCAGAGGCACCCAAACATAAAGAAGGCACTTCATTCAAGGGACTCGACACCCCACATTTATGGGCGAAATCGGCAATTTTGGAAGCTCCTAGTTGTTTCATTAACTTGGCCGAAATGGAATTGATCGACAATCCCATTGCCCGGCGCATCTTTAAATTTTCATAGGAATACTTGCCATCTGAATTTTGTGGAGTCCAAGTGCTTCCCGTTAATCCATCTTCTTCACCAAAGGTTACCGGCTCATCCACCAACTCATCACATGGATTAATGATTTCATTTTCTATCGCAGCCCCATAGACAAAAGGCTTGAAAGTTGAACCCGGTTGGCGCCTACTTTGCGAAATGTGGTCAAACTTAAAATACTTGTAATTGATCCCACCGATCCATGCTTTGACATGACCATTCGTAGGATCCATGGCCATAAATCCACAGTTTAAGATCTTTTTGTAATAACGCAAGGAATCCATAGAACTAAATGTGGTGTCAATATCTCCTTGGTACGAAAAAACAGTCATTTTAATGGGTTTGTTCAATTCCTCCCACACTTTAAATTCATCATTTTCATAGGTGGCCATTAAATCTCGATAGCGTTGCGTACGCTTCATAGCATCCTTTAAAAAGCCTTTGATTTCCTTCATCTCTTCATTCACCCAAGGGTTTCTGCCTTGCCAATGCGAGTAAAACAATTTTTGTTCCGCCTGCATATGTTCCTTGACCGCCTCTTCTGCATATTTCTGCATCCTTGAGTCAATGCTTGTATATATACGTAATCCACTGGTATATAAATTCAGTTGCTGGTCATCAGGCCTATCTTTATTAATCTCTTTTAATGCGGCTAAAACTTGAGTCCTAATCGCCTCTCTAAAATAGGGAGCCGATCCTGTATTTTGATTTTCTACCTTGTAATGGAGATTTAATGGGGCTTCACGCATTTTTTGTAGATCCTCTTCGGTAAGAAATTCATATTTTACCAACTGCCCTAAGACGGTATTTCTTCGTTCAATGGTCTTTTCGGGCCTTACACGAGGATCAAATAGGGAGGGGTTTTGAAGTAAGCCAATCAATGTTGCCGCCTCTGGCAACGTCACATCCTTTAAATCTTTTTGAAAATACGTCCGACAAGCCACTTGAATACCATAAGCATTGTTACCAAAACTCACTTCATTCAGGTACATGGCCATAATTTCTTGTTTGGTATACCGTCTTTCGAGGCGAATGGCCAAAATCCATTCTTTGACTTTGGCAATAACCGTCCGCAAACCATCTACTTTCATCAACAAACCAATGTACACCGGATCGTCTTCCCCAAATTCCATCGACCGTGTATTAAACAAATTTTTAGCTAATTGCTGTGTAATGGTACTTCCCCCACCAGCAGTACCCAATGAAAATACGACCCGAAACATGGATCTTAAATCAATTCCTGAATGCGATGTAAATCGGGCATCTTCCGTTGAAATTAAGGTATTGACAATGTTTAAAGGCAATTGTTCAAATTCAAGTGGGTTACGATTCTCCCGGAAATATTTCGCAATTTCTTGACCATCTTCCGATATAATCAAAGAAGCGGCTTGGCTTTTTGGATTTTCCAATTCCTGTAAGCTTGGCATTCCACCAAATAGCCAAAGGAAATTAAAGTTAACAGCCAGCAAAAATAAGACTCCTGAAACGGTTCCGATCATGAAGAACTTATAAAGGAATCGGATAATTTTACTGTATTTTCCTTGATCTGTTTCGAGCATTGTTAACGGATATTTTGGTTTAATGCTTTTAAAAGTGCATCTGCTTCAATTTTTAATGGACTTTGCGGGTAAATTTGAATGAATTTTTTCAATTGCAAGGTATATTCACTTATGTCCTTAATTCCACCTTTACAAAGCGCCATTAAAAATACAATTTTATCTTCCAATTTACTATTGGGATATTTATTTTGAATGCTTTGACACATGGAATAGCACGGGTCAAATTCCCTAGCTACATATAAATAATAAGCTTTTTCGTAAGCTTTTTGAGCCTCTTCTTCTTTATTTAAACTAAGATTTCCCGTTTCTAATTTTGAGATTAATTGCCTGAAATAGGAGTCAGGAAAACGCTGAGCTAATTTTTCGCGGTAAAGATTTTTATCGATAGAGCTAGATAAATAAAGTAAATACAAGCTTTCAGCTTCAAATTCCGTGCTGGGGAACCGATCCAATAAAGTAATTAATTTAGCTTGAGCTAATTCACGGATGCCAATTTCTAATTGGGTGAATTTGGCCACTTTAAAGAGGGATTGCTCGATTTTTTTATTAGAATTTGTAATCTGAAGGGGTGTTCTTGGAATTGTTGCCAACCATTTTTGCAAAGAATCTTCCGAAACCGTTGAGTTGGCATCGGAGCTATTTGATTTTTTTGCGACGCTTATCGACGAATTGATAATGTCAGATCCGGTACTTGCATTCTTATTTTTTCGATTCCAAAAGTCCTCTAAAACCCTATTGCCCCACTTAAAATTAAATTCTTGGGATCCTTGAATCCTCGCCATGTCATTGTAAAAATAAAAACTTTGTTGCTCGGGGCTTGTCGGCCTCCTAGTGTAGGTGGCTGCTACATTGGATTTGACCTCCGTTTTTTTCTGTAGCGAATCTATTTTCTTTAATTTCGACTGTACGTAATTTTGATAAAGTTGGCTTAGCTCTTCAGTTGATTTCTTGCCTAGGTTTTGCAACGAATCCTCCACATAAATCACGTTGTTTAATTGATTAAAATAGGACCAATTTTTCTTTAATTTTTGTGCGGAATTAAATTCAGGATGGGTAGCTGGTAAAAACGTGGCTGCACTATCAAAATATAAGGCAGCTTCTGTATATTTTTTTAGGGGACTTATAAATAATTGGCCTAATTTTAAAAAGAGTTCTCCTTTATTGGGATTGTTTATGCTTGCTTTAGACCAATATTCCCGCGCTTTTGAAAAGTCTTTATTGGCATAACTTATTTGTCCCAATGCCAAGTATATCTCAGATTGTTTGTCGAGATTTTTGGGTTCTTTCAACATTTTCTCTAAGTCGCTAACTTGACCCGTTAGTTTTTTGCTTGCAATTTGAGCATTCAATTGAAGCTCATATGTGGGCTTATTATTTTTTACCTGGTTAAAGTTTTCTTGGGCTAAACTGTTTTTTCCTTGGGATTGAAATAATTGGCCCAGCACAAAATACAAGCGCGCTTTTTGAATCCTTGATTTGACATGAGAAATTTCTTCATTTAGAAGCGCAATAGCGATCGGAATCTCATTTTTTACTTGGTGATAATAAGCTTTATTTAAAATAAAATCCGTTTTCTGAGATGCGCTAAGTGGAACCTCTTTAATGAAATTTTCTACGTTTAAGGCTGATTCAAAATCTTTTTGGTCAATGTAAATCTGATATAAATAAATTAAAGCGCTCGCTTGAGTTATTTCATCATGCTCAATTGAATTAATGTATTTAAAGGTTTCCGTCGCGTTTTTAATATCCCCCTTGATGAGTCTACCTTTGCCGATAATGAGGTAGGCATCATCGATAAACTTGGAGTTTTGATGTCGGTCTATCACCAATGAAGCTTTCCTAATTAAATTCCCAATCTCATTGCTATGTGTCTGCCCAAAACTTGAATCAATTGCCGGAAATATGCCCAAGGGTAGGGAGTAATTTTCATTTCTTTCTTCCCACGATTTTGTATACAGCTCTTTATACAGACGGTCTGCCTGCCAAATCGCATTGTATTTTGCATTAATATTGTGAAATGCCTTCGCTGCCGGACGCGTACTTTGTTGGGAACAAGCCCACATAGCCATGATAAAGAAAACTAAGCAGAATATTTTTGGCATTGTACCCATTTAAACAATTTTCAAATTTACAATTATTATAGATGTAAAGGCGCAAATTAAAAGGGAATCACGGATAAATTTTCAAAATTTTAATATATTGTCTAAAACAATTTAAACCCGATAACATGCAACCTTATCAACGATTTATTGGTGCTGCTTTTCAGATGTTGGTCACCATTTTATTAGGTGTTTGGTTGGGGCAATACTTAGATGGATATTTTGGTTTTCAAAAGCCTTGGTGTACCATTTGTTTTTCTTTGGGGTCTATTGCCATTTCTTTGTATGCCTTGATTAAAAGCTTACCCAAATAAATCGCAATATTTCTGTAAATTGCTTTACCGTACCATAAACTAATTTTTACGTGCCAGAGGGTCGCCGAATTATCATATTTTTATTTTTCCTTTTGATTGGGCTAATATTCATAGGTAAGATGTTTTATCTACAGATGTTTGATTCAAGCTATGAAAAAGCGGCAGATAATAATGCCATTCGCAAGATAATTCAAGTGCCATTTAGGGGGGAAGTTTATGATCGTTTTGGGAAGTTGATCGTTTACAATACGCCGGTCTATGATTTATATATCACGCCTAGAAAGGCTATTGTCAAAGATACGAATCGTTTTTGTGCATTATTTGGGATTACGAAAGGCCGCTTTGATACCTTGACTAAAGAAGCCTGGGCTTATTCACGCGTTAAGCCGTCCCTATTTTTAAAGCATTTATCCAAGGAGGATTTTGCCAAAATTCAAGACGCTTTAGTCGATTATCCGGGTTTCTCCATTTCGACAACTGCTTTTCGTACCTATCAATCTAAGGCGCTTTCCAATGCGCTTGGTTATGTGGCTGAAATAAATACGAACTCTTTATCGGATCAGAAAGACGACTATTATCGGCAAGGTGATTATGTAGGAATTTCGGGTTTGGAAGCTTTTTATGAAGAAGCGCTTCGGGGCCAAAGAGGGGTAAAATATCGAATGGTCAATAGCAATGGGGTAGAAAAGGGGGAATATCGACATGGGGATTTAGATGTCAGTTCGGTGGCAGGTCAAAATTTATTTACGAGTGTTGACATTCGACTGCAGGAATATGCCGATAGCTTAATGATGCATAAGGTGGGAAGTGTGGTAGCCATTGAACCTTCCACTGGCGAGATATTGAGCATGGTTTCAGCCCCTTCTTATGATCCTAGTCTTTTAGCCGGAAGAAATTTTTCAAAATATTATCAAATATTGGCTTTAGACCCTTTGAAGCCATTGATCAACCGTCCTCCTTCAGCCTATTATCGACCAGGTTCTACCTTCAAAATTGTTCAAGCACTAGTCGGATTGCAGTTGGGCATTTTAACCCCTGGATCCGTTTTTACCCATGCTGGCGCGCCTGTTAAATGTCACGTGCACAACACCTCTCACAACGATTTACACAATGCGATTCAGTGGTCTTGTAATCCTTATTTTTACCATGCATTTCGGAAAATTTTATATGATAATACGCAAGGAGATACGTTTGAAAGGTCTGCTCAAGGGCTCCAGCGGTGGTCCGAATTAGTGGCCAATTTTGGTTTTGGTCGAAAATTGGGCGTTGATTTAGGAAATGAAAAGAAGGGAAATCTGCCCGATGTCGAGTATTACAATAAAGTTTATAAGGGTGAAAATACGTGGAAGTTTTCCAATATTTATTCTTTGAGTATCGGGGAAGGAGAACTAGTGGTTAGCCCTTTAAAGATGGCTAATTTCGCCGCCATTATTGCCAATAAGGGTTGGTACATTCCCCCTCATTTAGTTAAGGGCGTGGGGGATAAAAAAACCATTGACCCTTTTTACAAAACACCAGTTTCAGTAGGTATCGATGCGAAACATTTTAATGTCGTTCATGAAGGGATGCGCGATGCAGTTTTGCAAGGTACCGTGGGAAGGGAAGGGAAAATTCCAGATATTGTTATGTGTGGAAAGACGGGTACCTCTCAAAATCAAAAAGGCAAAGATCATTCTGTTTTTATCGCTTTTGCACCGAAGGATAATCCCAAGATTGCCATTGCGGTATTTGTAGAAAATGCAGGATTTGGTGGTTTTGCCGCTGCTCCCATTGCCTCCTTGATTATTGAAAAATATTTAAAAGGCCGTGTGGATCGAAAAGATATTGAGACTAAATTTATGAACATGAGCTATTTGGCTAATGTAACTTATAACCGTAGAATAGTTAAAAAGGATTCATTAAAACGATGAGCCAAGAATCAAACCAGATCGGGAAATTAGATTGGATATCAGTCGGCCTATACGCACTTTTTGTGTTATTAGGTTGGATGAGTATTTACTCAGCCGTGTATAATCCAGAGGCTCCATTGTGGATTTTTGATGAGGCATTTTATACGAGCAATGCGGGACGCCAATTGATATGGATTGGTACATCGCTCGTACTAATCATGTTGATATTTGCCCTAGATTTCCGATTTTTTGAATCTTTTGCTGTGTTTATTTACGCGGCATTTATACTCGCATTAATAGCCGTTCCCTTTTTGGGTGTGACTATTAATGGGTCACATTCTTGGTTTAAGTTAGGTGGAATTACCATTCAGCCGGCAGAGTTTGCCAAAACAGCCACGGCGCTATTATTGGCTAAATACCTGAACGACCCCCAAGTGAATCTAACGAAGTGGATGAACCAATGGAGATCCGCACTCATCATTGCTTTGCCAATGGTACTGATTATCGGCTCTAATGAAACAGGCTCAGCCTTGGTTTTTGCCTCATTTATTATTCTTTTATACCGAGAAGGATTGCCCGGTGAATATCCTGGGCTATTAATTGCCTTAATTGTTCTTTTTGTTAGCTCCCTTTTACTTAGTCCATTAACGATCTTCATTAGTCTACTCGTTTTGGCATCTCTATTCGTAATTATTTTGCCAATTTATCAAAGACGCTTGCCGCAAACCTATATCCGAATCGCTGGAGTAATCGCGATTGTTATGTCTCTGTCAACGATCGTGGACTGGGTGGTCAACCATATTTTAAAAGAGCATCAGCGAAACAGGATTAAGGTTTTATTGGATCCTTCCTTTGATCCTAGGGGCTTAGGATATCAAGTAACACAATCTAAAATTGCGATAGGCTCTGGCGGATTTTGGGGCAAAGGTTATTTGGGGGGAACCCAGACCAAATTTGATTTTGTGCCCGAACAAAGTACGGACTTTATTTTTTGTACGATTGGAGAAGAATTTGGATTTGTAGGAGTGATGTCGGTCATCGTATTGTTTTTATATTTTCTTTGGCGTTTGTTGTATTTAGCGGACCAACAACGATCCCGGTTTGCCCGTGCGTATGGATTTGGGGTCGTTGGTATCTTATTTTTTCACTTTTTAGTTAATATTGGAATGACGATTGGCTTAATGCCGATCATGGGAATTCCATTGCCATTTTTTAGTTATGGGGGTTCTTCCCTTTGGTCATTCACTATTTTGTTATTTATCTTTTTAAAACTTGATGCGCATCGTTCCGACATGCTATCTAGATAATTTTTATGGAAAATCAACCCTTAAGCTCCAAAGCAAAAATGCTCATTGCCGTTGCCGCTCTTGGTTATTTTGTCGACGTATATGATCTAATCCTTTTTTCGGTCGTGAGAAATCCAAGTTTAAAGTCCTTAGGTCTATCGGGATCTGAATTATTAGACCAAGGGCTCAATCTCATGAACATTCAAATGGGAGGAATGCTTTTAGGCGGAATTTTATGGGGTGTTTATGGAGATAAAAAGGGTCGCAAATCGGTATTATTTGGCTCGATTTTAATGTATTCCCTGGCAAATGCTTTGAACGGATTTGTTACCGATATGGATACCTATGCTCTTTTAAGGTTTATAGCGGGTATCGGTCTAGCGGGAGAACTGGGGGCTGGAATTACCTTGGTCAATGAAACATTGCCCGCTTCAAAACGAGGGATTGGTACTTTGATTATTGCCGGGGTCGGAGCTTCGGGTGCTATTGTTGCCCCGATCATTTCTAATTTAAGTGCGGATCCGGAGTGGTGGAGAACCTGCTATTTTATTGGCGGAGGGATGGGCCTAGCCCTTTTACTCTTGAGGTTAGGAACTTTTGAATCTTCCATGTATCAGGATTTAGGTCAGGGGGTAAAGAAGGGTAATTTCTTCCAACTGTTTTCCAATCGGGCTACGTTCACCAAATACATGTATTGCATTATGATGGGATTACCTATTTGGTACATCATTGGTATCCTCGTTTTTGCATCTCCAGAAATTACGCAATCCTTTGGAATTAGTGGACAAATAAATGGGGGAGATGCCATCATGTATTGCTATTTAGGATTGACTTTTGGGGATTTTGCCAGTGGGGCTTTGAGCCAAGTTTTAAAAAGTAGAAAGAAAGCTGTTTTAATTTACCTCACGCTGGTTTCATTTTTAGTCATTTATTTCCTTTATTTTTTGTCCAACATTAGCGTTTCATTTGGTCACGTAATCATCACAGCGTTAGGATTTTTTGGCGGATATTGGGCGGTATTTTTAACGAGTTCTTCTGAGCAGTTTGGGACTAATTTGCGCATGACCGTAACGACTACGGTGCCTAATTTCGTGCGTGGAGCTTTAATTCCCATTACCTTATTATTCAAAGCTTTAATTCCCAATTTTGGACTAATTAATGCCGCAGCGATTGTTGGTTTTGTGTGTTTTGGCCTGGCTTTTTGGGCCGTCATTCATTTGAAGGAGACCTTTGGCGAATCACTTGATTACGTAGAATAATGGCCTTGATATCCAAGAAAAAAATCCTTTATCGAATTAATCACCAACTGCGTCGGTATTTAAAAAAATACAACCGCGAGTATGCGATGAACATTAGTTATACGGACTTGTTGCGGTATGATAACGCAATTGTTTTGTATGACAAAAACGGAGTTGACACACTTTGGGAATCTGTCTTTTATTCACCTGGCGACCAAGAAGGTGTTTATGAATCGCTGAAGCAGATTTATGCCGATTTAAAAACGGATGGAAACGAGGAGGTTATCAAGCACTTGGTCATCGACCGTGTGGATTATTGCACCTATGGAAATACGCATCCCTTTCGGATCCGAATCGTTAATCGGGTTAATGACAACTTTGATTATTTCTACATAAAAATTGCGGATGCATCTCGAGTGTATGGCTTAGAATTAGAGCATATTTTATCACCCAATCGAATCAATTATGTGACCCACGAAAATACCTTAGTGGAGGAGCACATTGCTGGTGTTCCGGGTGATATATTTCTCCAACAAGAATTAGAGACTGGTTTGGAGGCCCCCATTCGATTGGCAAAGGAATTTGTTAAATTTAACGAACGCTGTTTGGTACAGTTGTTGGGCGATATGCATAGTGCCAATTATGTAGTCATAACAACACCGGATTTCGAGGAAATTTATTACCGCATTCGGCCGATCGATTTTGACCAACAATGTTACGAGGGGAAAAAATCGGTATACCTGCCACAATACTTTAAACAGAACAATCCATTGATTGAATTGGGAATGAAGTATATGACCCCCGAGTCTGTTTGGCAATATCAAATTGAAGAGCGTTCGATGATTGCTAGTCGATTAAAATCGGAAAGCCAGCGTGTGTATGATTTAATGAATGTGATGTCCAAGGATGAGATAGCTCCTGTTGAGAATGTAGACCAACTAAAATCCGAATTGGCCAAGCATTACCAGGATGATCGGTTTTTAGCTTGCCAAACGATGGGAGAAATTGTCTGGCATAGTTTGGAATTAGTGATGAGACACTAGGCTTTTTTAATGGCATCAAACGCCATAAATACAAATCCAAGCATAAACGCTAATCCACCAATCGGCGCTATGGCTCCCCAAAATAATTGTTGGCTTATGCAAATCAAATACAAAGATCCAGGAAATACAACCGAGCCCGTGATGTGAAAATAGCTGGCTATTTTTAACCATTTGCTAGGCATTAATGTTTGCCATATACCCAACAAGATCAGGGCTAATCCTCCATACATTTGATACTGAGCAGCTGTTTCAAATGTTTCCAGTCGATTAATGCTCAATAAATAAGGTTTCCACGCATGAGCTCCGAATGCACCGATGGCCACGGCACTTGCTGCAAAAACAGAACCCGTAAAAAGCGCTAGATTTTTCATTTTAGAGGGTATAAAAAAAGCCTTTCAAGAAAAGGCTTTGTGAACTTATGATGCCATGGTGACTTTCAAGTCATTCAATTTTCTTCGGATGGAATCGTCAATTTGTTGGTCCCCAACACGTAAAATGAAACCGCCAATTAATGACTCGTCAATATGTTCCGTTAACTGTACTTCTTTGCCCGTATAGTCTTTGACAATTTTGGTCACCGTTTTCTTTTGATCATCAGTCAACGCGCTTGCGCTGGTAATTTCTGCTTTTTGAATGCCTTTGAATTCCGTATAAAGATTGATGAATTGTTTCGCTATGGCAGGCAAAATACTCTCTCTATTTTTGTTGGTAATAATCACGAAGATCGAGTAGGTAACCGGATTAAATATGGATTTAAATAACTTATTTAAAATGGCTAATTTGGTATAATGTTTAATTATAGGGCTTTTAAGCGCCAATACAAGATCTTTACTCCCTTCACATGTTTCTTTAAATCCAACCATGTCTGTATAAACGGCGTCCACTACATTTTTTTCAATGGCGAAGTCGAGCAGTGATTTAGCGTATCGATGGGCAACAATTAATTCAGACATTTTTACTTATTTTAACGATGTTTCAATTATAATTTTACTTCCGAAATCCAATCAGAGACCAATTTTTCTTGGGCTGATTTATCCTTCAATTGATTTTTAAGGACTTTTTCAGCTAATTCCAACGATAGATTTGCTGCTTCTTTGCGAATGGCACTGACTGCGGCCACCTTTTCTTGCTCAAAAGCCACTCTTGCTTTATCAATTTCTTGGGCTGCTGCTGTTTGAGCATCCAATTTTGCTTGGGAGATCATGGCATCTGCTGCTTCTTTAGCTTGCTTGATAACCGCGTCACGATCTGCACGAGCACTGGCAATTAGCTGCTCATTTCCTGCTTTTAATTCAGCCATTTCTTTGCGGGTAGTTTCCGAAAGCTTGATGGCTTCGTCAATGGATTGCTCACGTTCATCCAATGAATTGATGATGGGCTTCCAAGCAAATTTAGCTAGCAAAAAGAATAAAATTCCAAAGACAAGTAGCTGCCAAAATATTAATCCAAAGTCTGGGGTAATTAACTCCATATCTTATATAAATTTAAATATTAGTATCCTTTTAATAAGCGCAATTTGGCTCCTAATGAGTTTACAAATTGCGCTTACAATTTTTAAATCCTGATTCTGAGGCTATCCCTCAGAGGATTTTGGGTTAATTACTTTAACGTAACTAACAAACAAATTACAGCAGCGAAAAGGGCAACTGCTTCCACGAAAGCAGCTACGATCAACATCGCTCCTTGAATTTTTCCAGAGGCTTCTGGTTGGCGTGCAATAGCTTCCATAGCTGAACCACCAATGTTACCGATACCAACACCAGCACCAATAGCTGCTAATCCAGCACCAATACCTGCAAGGCCAAGACCTACAGAAACTTCTAATAAAATCGATAAAATAGACATACGATTTGGGTTTATATAAAAAAAATTAATTTACAAATTAATGGTGATGCTCCTCTACGGCAGCACCGATGTAAGTCGAAACTAACATGGTGAAAATGTAGGCTTGAATCACGGCAACAATCATTTCAATGACATTCATAAAAAGCGAGAAGGGAACCACTGCTAGTCCTAATGCCGCATTTTCAAATATAAAGATCAAAGAAACTAAACTTAATAAAATGATGTGTCCTGCGGTGATGTTGGCAAATAGTCGAACCATTAATGAAAATGGCTTCATGAATACACCCACAATTTCAACAGGAGTTAAAATGACTAGCATCCATTTCGGAACACCCGGCATAGCAAAAATATGTAACCAATAATTTTTCTTGCCATTTAAATTGGTAATCACGAAAGCAATGATGGCTAATACGAGTGTTACAGCAATATTTCCAGTTACATTGGCTCCACCTGGAATTAAACCCAACATATTGTTAAACCAGATGAAAAAGAATACGGTCAATAAATACGGCATAAATCTGCGGTAATGCTTCTCGCCAATATTGGTTTTTGCAATTTCATCCCGAACAAAAATAATGACAGGCTCAAAAAGAGATTGAATTCCTTTAGGTGCTCTGTGCGGATTTTCTTGGTATCTCTTACCAATTCCAATAAAGATTGTTAACAATAAGACAGCTGATATTAAAAGAGATGCTACATTTTTAGTGATTGAAAAATCATATACGTGTTCTCCATTTTCCGCATGAATTTTACCATGAGACAACATTAAACCTTGATATGGCACTTCCTCGTGATGTTCGTTTTTAAAATTCGCCGATGAAAAGACCGATAAGCCTTTTGATTCAGAATAAACAATACATGGTAATGGCAACGTGATGTGCGTATGGCCGATCGTCATGAAATGCCACTCATGCTCATCAGCGATATGGTGCATGATTAATTTGCCTGGATCGAATTTTTCCGAAGTACCTTCAGTTGGAGTTTCTGTTTGAGCCACTACAACCTCTTTTGCAGCAGTTTTATCAGCGACAACATCCTCATTGGCCCAAACATTTAGGCTAGAAAAGCAAAATAAAAATCCTAAGATTATATTTGAAAAATACATTTTTTTGAAATAAGTAAACATCGGTATCTTCATTCGCTCTTTAAAATAATTTCTTTTGTAATTTCTGCTAATTCATTGATTAACTGAATTTTGTGCATTAAAAATTCGAAATTTTCTTTCGGGATTTCTAAAAACGTCGCAAGTTACGAAGCAAACCAAATATTTCAAAATTTGAACTACATAAATAGAGTACAAAAAAGTTGCCTACAAACAAATAAATTTGTGGCGTATGAGAATAGGCGAAGAATGCGATGAAGAGAATGCTTAAAATAAATCGAATGCCGAAGGAAGCTGTTTGGAATTGAACAAACTTCTCGCCTTCATTTTTTTGACCAAATTGGGCTAATTGAAGCGTCAAATAGGATTGAAATAATAAAAAGACAAAGATGAATTTCAATTCGGGATGCAACAAATATGCCCAGGGACTTTGGCTAATACCCCAAACAAATAGGCCGATCACTGTATAAAAAATAAATATTTTTACCATGGGGCAAATATCTGATAATTGTGGCTTTAAAATAAATTTTAACCTTCAATTTTTGGATTTTCCTTAATCCCGCTGTTAATTTGTATCCTCATTCAGTAGCTGATTGCCATTGAATTATAAAGAAGAAGGGAGAGACTAGGCTCTGTGAACTTCTGGCAACCCGTCAAGAAATTGACCCCGGTGCTAATTCCTACCCCAGGCGGTTGCCTGTTTAGGGAAATATAATGTTATGTTTTATGCAAGCAGAAATTCATCATTATCATTCGACCGACGCCTTCATTTTAGAAAATGGTTTCCAATTTCCATGCCTTGATTTAGTCTATCAAACTTGGGGAAAAGCAAACGCTGCGCAGGATAATATCATTTGGATTTGTCATGCATTTACGGGTAGTCACGATGTGGCTGAGTGGTGGCAGGGCTTAGTTGGGCCCGGTAAATTATTTAATCCTGAAAATAATCTCATTATTTGTGTGAATATCCCGGGGTCGCATTACGGGTCTACCGGTCCTTTATCGGTGAATCCCCAGACAGGCCAACCCTATTTTCATGCATTTCCAGAAGTTACGATTCGGGATGTGGTGAATTCATTTGAGGTTTTGCGAAAGCATTTGAAAATCAGGAAGATTAAGACGTGTATTGGAGGTTCCATGGGGGGCCAACAAGCCTTAGAGTGGGCTATCATGAAACCAGACTTGATCGAGCATTTGATTTTAGTGGCTACGAATGCGGTGCATTCCTCTTGGGGGATTGCCTTCAATGAATCTCAACGAATGTCCATCGAGGTGGATCCGACTTGGTCCGAATCGAATTCTCAGGCAGGAATTAATGGGATGAAAGCTGCCCGGGCAACGGCTTTAATTTCCTATCGAAATTATGAAACGTATCAAATTACCCAAGCGCGTCAAGAAAATTCGATGGGTGGAAATTTAAGAGCTGTTTCATATCAAAGATATCAAGGGGATAAATTAGCCAAACGCTTCAATGCGTTTTCCTATTATCGATTATCTACCATGATGGATTCTCAAGATGTAGGGAGAAATCGCGGAGGGGTGGTGGCTGCCTTGAAGTCTATAAAATCTAAAACCTTAGTAATAGGCATTAAATCAGATGCGTTATTTCCCATCGTTGAACAGGAATTTTTAGCCAAGCATATTCCAGATGCATCCTTTCAAGTGATCGATTCTTTGTATGGCCATGATGGCTTTTTGATTGAAAGTGGATTGATGACAAAAGCGATTCGACTATGGCAGAAATTACTCCGATTGGAAGTAAATCCAATGGCTGACTTTTTTAAAGAACTTGAAAACGTGAGGTGATTCGAGTGGCCAACCTTTTTGGCTTAAAATGCTTGTTGGCCAGGCCTCTTTGCACAAGATTTTTACTCATTTTTTAGTGCTTGAAATTTCAAAAAATGTTGAAATAAGACCCCCATTTCAAGCTTTACTAACTTTTGAAAAGTTAGTAAAGCTATATGTTTTCGACCATATTAGTAGAATAAAAACTGATAATTAAGATCAAATTGCTGATAAATTTTATTAAAATTACCAATGGAATTTAAAGATAAAATAGTCTGGATCACAGGAGCTTCTTCCGGAATAGGAGAAGCTTTAGCCTATGCTTTTGCACGCCAAGGAGCTAAATTGGTATTATCTGCCCGCCGAGAATCTGAATTAAATCGTGTCGCAGATGCTTGTAAATCATATGGGTCAGTAGCACATGTGATGCCTTTTGACGTGATTGACTTATCAGTCCACGAGGAGAAAGTCAATGAAATAATAAGAATCTATGGGAAAATAGACCTCGTGATTTTAAATGCGGGTGTGAGTCAAAGGTCTTTTATTGAAAACACGAAATTTGAAGTTTACCGTCAATTATTTGAAGTTAATTTCTTTTCCATTGTCTCCTTGACCCAAGCCATTTTGCCTATTTTTAAACATCAAAAATCAGGAATATTTGTGCCGATTGCCTCTGTGGCCGGCCGAATTAGCACGCCAAGAAGAGCTGCTTATGGAGCTACAAAGCATGCATTGATTGGCTTTTTCGATTCTTTAAGGGCCGAAGTATATGAGGATGGAATTCGAGTAACCACTATTTTGCCTGGATATATCAAGACCAATATTTCCATGCATGCACTCAATGAAGAAGGCGAAAAATATGGCAAAATGGATCCGAATCAAGCGAAGGGCTTAGATGTGAACGTAACAGCTCAAGCTATATTAAACGCAATAAATGCCGGGAAAAACGAGTTTTTTATAGGAGGAAAGCTTGAGGCTTTGGGCCTATTTGTCAAACGTTTTTTCCCGGGACTCTTGTTTTGGATGATTCGGAAAATTAAAAATACCTAAGCTGTCTCTTTCTTTTCACTAAAGAAAAGCACAAACAAAATAAGTACCAATGCTGCTATAGCAGCAGGGACCATCCAGACCGATTTCCAATCATGCACCCCTTCGCTGGTGTACATGTCCAAAACGATTCCTGAAAGTTTGGACCCTATGCCCATTCCTACACCATATGTTGCTAGTGTAATTAATCCTTGGGCCGAGCTTTTGATCTTTTCACCCGCTTTTTGGTCGGTGTAAATTTGCCCTGTGACAAAGAAGAAATCAAAGCAAACTCCATGTAGCACAATACCGATATATAAAATCCATTCACTTTGAATTCCGTCCCCGTATCCGAAGCATAAAAAGCGGACAATCCAAGCGACAAGTCCTACGACCAACATTTTTTTAACCCCTAATCGGATAAAAGCGAGTGGAATTAAGAGCATAAAAATCACCTCTGAAGCCTGACCTAATGACATCTTGTTTTCAACATTCGTCATGTGTGAATCAGTCAGGGATGGATTGGCCATCGCATAATAAAAGGAGAGTGGAATACAGATCAATATGGAAGAAATAAAGAAAATTAAGAAGGAACGATCTTTAAATAATTTGAGGGCATCTAAGCCAATGATTTGTCCGATAGACGCATTTTTATCCGCTTTCGGAGGTGTGTCAGGAAGAAAGAATGCATAAATTCCCAAGGCAAATGAACTAAACATTGCGATTTGAAAGATGGCTACATTGTCACCCAAGGCTAAAAACCCAATGATGTTCGTGACCACAATCCATGCAATCGTGCCGGTCACTCGAATGGCAGGAAACTCCTTTTCTGGGTTTTGCATTTGGTTCATGGCAATGGAATTTGATAAGGCCAAATTAGGAGCAAAACAAAGTGTATAAGCTAATATGTACCAAAAGAAAATTTCAGGGTCCTTCGTTTGACTCAAGAAATATAAAATAACCCCACCTAAAATATTTAGAAATCCCATCACTTTTTGAGCAGAGAAAAAACGATCAGCGATCAGCCCAACAAAAAATGGGGCAAATATGGCGGCAATTGAAAAAGTGGTGTAAGCATTACCAACTTGGTCCCCGGTCGCCCCCAGCGTAGTGAGTAAATATTTACTCATTTGACCATACCATGCGCCCCAAGAGAAGAACATCATAAACATCATGGTAATGAGCTGGAATTTTACAGTATTTTTCATAATTACAGGTTTGTTCAAGATCAAAAATACAAATTTGCATGAAATTAAAAATTTTATAAAAATATTTTTTTAGAGAAACTTAATGAAAATCAAAACCTAAAATGACTGAATTGTACAATTTTTTATAAAAATTTGTCAAAAATCAAACCATTTTTTTAATGTCTTGCAAAAATGAGCAAAAAGTGCTTTGATTTACATCTTAAACCTTTTTTTACCAGAATTTATAAAATTTGATTTTAATTTATTTTTATTGTTGCTTTGGCCAAAATTCAGGGAAAATATCGCTGGATGCATGCTAATTGAATATGTTGTTAACAGGAGTCTTATTAATTTCAGGTCGGCCAACGGGAGCTTTTCAGGGGTCCATGACTTTATTTTTAAGTCTATTCCTATTGATTGCCATCTCATTAATTTTTGTTGGAATTTTCTTGTACAAAAAGAGGTCAAAATGGGTATCTCATTCCATAACAACTTATGGCAAGATTGTTGAGATTTCGAAGCGTTATGCGCGCGGTGATCATTCGGGGCGTTTCCCTATTTATTTCCCTATCGTTGCTTATCAAGTAAATGGATTAGAATTTAGAAGAGAGGCTGAGCAGGGAATTGCGAAAAATTGCGAGATTGGTCAGGAAATACCTGTTCGCTATCTTTCTGAAAATCCTTATGAAGCATCTTTGAGCGACAATTCTGTCCCCGTATTAAACCCAACTATATTTTTTGTTCTTGGTTTTTTAATGCTTCTAAGCTCCATTGTTTTGTCTCTGATGACACATTGATTTTTTGTTTTTAAAAATCATTTTGTAATTTGGTGACTCAAATCAATTCGTATGGAAACTATCGTTAAAGAAAAATCTGAATTTCGTAATTACGAGCAGGGAGATATTACTGCTGCTGTAAAAGATCATTATTATAAGATGCGTACGCGCCAGACTTATGATTATGTTCAAAGGATGAAGAAAAAGTATTTGACTTTTGAGCGACCTATGGATTTGTGGGATATGATGGATCGTTTAAATGCTTTGATCGATGTGAGTGATCCTGATCTTACTTTACCTAATATTATTCACTTATTGCAATCTGCTGAAGGTATTCGTAAAGATGGACGTCCAGATTGGATGCAATTAGTCGGGTTAATTCATGATTTAGGAAAAGCCATGTATTTGTTTGGATCTGATGAGGACGGAACAAGTCAAGCAGAGCAATGGGGATTAGTCGGTGATGTGTTTGTGGTAGGTTGCAAATTACCTGATACCTGCGTTTATCCTGAATTCAATCAGGGAAATCCAGATATGTTGGTCGATAGATATAATTCAGAGTTAGGCATTTATAACCCCGGATGTGGTTTAGACAAGTTAGAACTAGCTTGGGGACATGATGAATATTTATACCAAGTATTGAAAAATCATCCAACGAATACCATTCCTGAGGCGGGTATGGCGATGATACGTTTTCATTCATTTTATCCTTGGCACACAGGAGGAAGTTATCAGGCGTTATTGAATGAAAAAGATGCCCAATATTTAGATTGGATAAGAGATTTCAATCAATATGATTTATATACTAAATCGCCCGAAGTACCTAACTTCGAAGAACTTAAGTCTTATTATGTGCCGATTGCCGAAAAATATTTAGGAAAAGGCCCTATCTACTGGTAGGTATTTTAATCGACATCAAATAAAAGGGAGGGCTTCGAATGAAACCCTCCCTTTTTGTTTAAATTTTATCGCTTGGTTTTTTAATAAGCTTACCAACCGTCATTCTTTTTCGGTTTGACATTAGCGGAATTCTTTTTCGCCGCTGAGCTTGCATCCGGAGCAGCTGATCCTTTTAATTGGGCATCTAAATCTACTCGGCTGTAGACCCGACAAACAATTTTCCATTGATCATTTATTTTTAATAAACTTAAAAGATCAATGTATTTGAAATCGGCAAATGTTAATTCAACCGTAGCAATTCCGGAGGTTCCCGCATAGGAATATGAAATCAACTTTCCTGTAGCCTTCACCCCACCTGCAGGCATTTTGCTAATGAACGTTTTTAATGGAGAGTCTTGAACTCTTCCGGTAGATGTATTAAGGTTACGCAACAAAGCACCAGCGTAAAATGCTTTATTTAAGCTCGCGGAGTCGCCTTTCGTAAATCCGTCAAAATAGGTGTTAATCGTCGATTTAATTGCTTCATCGTCTGTTTGGGCAAAGCTTGATAAACTTAAGCAAGTCCATGCGAATAAAAATAAGAGGCATTTTTTCATATTATATTGAATTAGTTTCCGGTCGTAAATTCCAAAGGAAGAGATTCTCCTTTCATAAATAAATTCGCTTTTTCTGGGTAAAGAATGGATTGAACTATATTGACTTTTGCCAACGAATGTCCAGCCATATTACCCAAAATTATGATCGATGAATTATCTTTTGGATTGTGAAGATAGTAATTTTTGAAGCCATGCCACCAACCCGTATGATAGGTAAGCCACTCGCCGTTATCGAGTTGCGTTAGGCGCCAACCAAATCCATAATTTTTCGGAAGGGTAGTGGGAATCGTATGTTGTGGCGTAAAGGCTTCCTCTAGCGTACTCGATTTGACTAGTTTCTCTTCATTTAATGCATTATCCCAAAGATGCAAATCCTCCACGGTGGAGTAAATACCTTTATCTCCAGTTACTCCATCTAAATGATTAAAATCAGAAACGACTGGCCCCCCACGCCTAGGTACATATCCAGTGGCTGCAGTTTTTAACATTTCTGGATGCAATGGGTCATAAATAAATGTCTCTTTCATCCCTGCCGGTTCGAAAATATTTTTCTTCACGTAAGTTCTGAAATTTTCACCCGTTAATTTCTCTACAATATAAGCGAGCAACATGTAATTTGTATTGTTATAGCTGAAGCGCGCGTTAGGCCGATAATCAATATGGGGTTTTAGACGAATCATCATTTCGACCACTTTTTGATTGGTGAGCGGAACTTTCTTGTCATACATTTTATCCATATTGTAGGCATAATCAGAAAGACCTGATCGATGGGTCAATAAACTACGGATGGTGAGGCTAGAGTCATATGGAAATCCTTGTATGTGCTTATAAATAGGGTCATCATAACCAAGCAAATTTTTCTCTTTCAATTGCATGATGGCCACGGCAGTAAATTGCTTAGAAACGGATGCCAACTGGAAATGTGTATGGCTCTTGATGGGTGATTTTGTAAAATAGTTGGCGTAACCAAACGTTTTATTGTAAATAACTTTTCCGTATTGAGAAATTAACACAGCACCGTTGAAACCAGTATTTTGTTGGAGTTTTTTGAAAAACGTATCTAATTTAATGGACTTTTGCTCGGCAACTTTTGGATCAAATAATTGACTTAAACTGTCATTTTTTTTCTCAACGGTTGATTTGGTGTAAAAGTAACTTCTGGTTTGGTGGGAACTTGCTAATAAACCGATTAAGATACTGATCGATAAAAAAAGGATTAGTTTAGAACTCTTAGCAATTTTCGGCATTATTTTATTAGCATAACGTATGAGGCAATTTATTTAAAATAGGTTTTATATCAAACCTTTTAGCTATAAATTCGTGGGAGTTGAATAAATATTTTAAATTTAAGTTTTTAAGGTATTCCGTTCAAATTATGGGAAATTTATTGAAATTATTCTTCTTGGGTTTAATTCGATTGTATCAAGGATTGATATCTCCCTTTCTGCCTAATGCGTGTCGGTACCAACCAACTTGTTCCGAATATTCGAAACAAGCTTTGATGAAATACGGCTTTTTAAAAGGATTTCGGTTGGCCATACGGCGTATATCCAGTTGCCATCCATGGGGGGGCAGCGGCTATGATCCAGTACCTTAATTTATAGCGGTTAAATAATTTAAATAAATAGGCCACATGCTGCCCTTTGTTCACGTTTGAATTTAAACAATGATATCGATCAACAAAAATATAGTATGCTTGCATAATATATTTTTTCTCTGCAAATTTGTTTCAAATAATAAAATTTATGGCTAAAGAATACGACCGTCGGAATCTCGACTTCCTTTTAAAGGAGGTTTTTGATAGTGCTTCTCTTTGTAAATATCCTCGCTTTGCGGATTACACACCTGACATGTTTGACATGTTATTGGATTCAGCTGATTTAATTGCAGAAAAATATTTGCGTCCCATTTATGTCGATTCGGATCGGAAGGCAGCGGAATTAGTGGATGGTGTGGTGCAAGTGCATCCAGGAGTTGAGCCGTACATGAAGGAGATGGGCGAGTCCGGAATGATTGGTGTTACATTTGATCTGGAGCATGGTGGTCAGCAATTGCCATCATTAATAGGCGGGGCACATGAATTCATTCGGGGTGCGGCGCATAATTCGGTGGTTATGTTTACGGGACTTTCCCATGGTGCGGCACATTTAATTGCTTCTTTTGGTTCAAAAGAATTAGCGGATAAATTTGTTCCTAACATGCTTTCGGGAAAATGGGCAGGTACGATGTGTTTAACAGAACCACAAGCAGGAAGCTCGTTGAACGACGTTACTACATCTGCCAAAGATTTAGGAGATGGAACTTATTCGATTAAAGGTCAAAAAATATTCATTTCAGGAGGAGACAATCACTTTTCTGAAAATATCATACACTTAGTTTTAGCTAGATTAGAGGGTGCTCCTGCGGGAACTAAAGGAATTTCCCTTCTTGTCGTGCCTAAAAAGCGCATGGAAAATGGCCAATTAGTTCAAAATGAAGTGGTTTCTTTAGGGGTTTATCACAAGATGGGCCAAAAAGCGACACCAGCACTTCATCTTTCTTTTGGAGATAAAGCTGCGTCGATTGGATATTTGGTAGGTGAGCCCAATAAAGGTCTTAAGTACATGTTTCAGATGATGAATGAGGCCCGTATTGGAGTTGGTATGGGTGGGGCTTACATCGCTTCAGCTGCCTATCATTTCTCTAAGCAATATGCAAATGAAAGATCTCAAGGTCGTTTATTGACCAATAAAGATCCAAATACTCCGCCGACTTTAATTAAAAATCATCCGGATGTACAGCGTATGTTGTATTTCCAAAAGGCTATTGTCGAAGGATCCATGGGATTGCTTTTCCAATGTTTACTTTGGGATGATTTAACTAAGTGTACGGAAGGTGAGGAGCAGGCGGAGGCCCAATTATTGTTGGATTTAATGACGACTGTTGCAAAAACATATCCGGCTGAAATGGGAACATTAGCCGTTAACCAAGGACTTCAAGTATTAGGAGGTTATGGATATACGGAAGATTTTCCTTTGGAACAAATGGCGAGAGACGTACGGATCATGTCCATTTATGAGGGAACAACCGGAATCCACGGCTTAACTTTGTTGGGCAGAGGCATTCCTTCAAACAATGGCCAGGCCCTTCAAACCTTAGGGAAATGGATTGCTAAAGATATTGAATTAGGAAAATCTTCTGATTTGGTGGCTAAATATGCGGGTATGTTAGAAGCCGAGGTGGCCAATTTGACTAAGGTCACCATGCATAAATTGGGCATTGCGATGCAAGGTAAATTTGATATTTATTTGGCTGATTCCACGCTTTATATGGAATTGTTTGGTTTAATTACTGTAGCATGGCAATGGCTAAAACAAGGAAATGTTGCTGCAGCTGCCATTAAATCAGGTGGATTGAGCGCGGATGAGTTAGCTTTCTATCAGGATAAAATTCACACCATGAAATTTTTCTTCCATTATGAAGTACCTAAGGCTTTAGGCCTGTCAAAACGATTGATGGACGAAGAGATTTTAACCGTATTTTAATAGATTTGTATTAAAACCCCATTTAAAATGTTAAAAAACACATTAGCTATTTTGCTTTTTGCGGCATTCTCAACTTTTGGTCAAACAAAATCGATTTATAATGCCTATGAATTGTTCCATCCTCTTTGGAATTATGGCCCTAATTCATCAGCCCGTTCTGGATCAGGTATCCCCGGTCCTTCCTATTGGCAAAATTCAGTCGATTATAAAATATCAGCATCTTTGGATGAGGAGGCGCGTAAAATATCGGGCGAAGTGGAGATGATCTATAAAAATAATTCCCCTGATAAATTGCCTTTTTTATGGTTGCAATTAGATCAAAATTCCTTCTCGACTAAATCGCGTGGAGGCAAAAGCACGCCAGTTTCAGGTGGAAGATTTGGTAATATAGGCTTTGAGGGTGGGTATCAAATTGAAAGCGTAATGGTGGATGGGAAACCAGCAAATTTTGTAGTGGAAGACACGCGTATGCAAATTCGATTGGCCCAACCGATGCTTGAAAAAGTGGGTGTAGCCAAAATTAAAATCGTTTATTCATTTAAGTCTCCGGCGAATGGCCATGACCGAATGGGAATCCAAGAAACTAAAAATGGGGCTATTTTTACAGTGGCCCAATGGTTTCCCAGAATGTGTGTGTACGATGATATAGAAGGTTGGAATGTTTTGCCATATTTGGGTGCAGGAGAATTTTATTTGGAATATGGAAATTTTGAGTATTCCATTAATGTACCAGCGTCTCATATCGTGGTGGGATCCGGTGAACTTGTTAATCCATCGGAAGTTTATACTGCAGACCAAGTCAAAAAATGGGCTTTGGCGGCTCAATCTGAAACGACGGTAGTGATACGATCAGCGGATGAAGTGTTGAATCCCGCTTCAAGGCCATCAAAAGATCGTTTGACTTGGAAATTCAAATGTATGAACGCTCGTGATGTTGCATTTGCTAGCTCTAAATCATTTATTTTAGATGCTGCAAAAATTAATTTGCCAAGCGGTAAGAAATCCATGGCGGTTTCGGTATATCCCGTGGAATCTAACGGAAGCAATGCTTGGGGAAGGTCGACAGAATATGTGAAAGCTTCGATTGAATATTATTCAAATTGGCTTTACGAATATACCTATCCGGTAGCAACCAATGTCGCAGGCATCGTTTCTGGAATGGAATATCCTGGCATTATTTTTTGTGGATATCGGGCTCAAACATCAGGGCTGATGGGTGTTACGGATCATGAGTTTGGACATAATTGGTTCCCGATGATTGTAGGATCGAATGAGCGTAAGTTTCCATGGATGGATGAAGGTTTTAACACATTCATTAATTTTTATTCCATGGATGCCTTTAATAAGGGGGAGTTTAAGAGTCAAAAAATGGATATGCATCAGATTGCGCCGAGAATGTTTAGGGAATATGCTGACCCCATAATGACGATTCCAGATGTAATACAACCCATGAATTTAGGTTGGGAAGCTTATAATAAACCAGGCATGGGACTGCGAATTTTACGGGAGAATATTTTAGGTGCGGATCGTTTTGATTATGCGTTTAAAAATTACATCAAGCATTGGGCATTCAAACATCCGACTCCCTTAGACTTTTTTAAAGCAATGGAAGATGGAGCTGGCGAGGATTTAGGTTGGTTTTGGAAATCTTGGTTTTACGAATTGTGGCGTTTAGATCAATCGGTTAAAGATGTGGATTACATTGAACAAGATCCAGGGAAAGGCGCATTAATTACCATCGAAAATATGGAAAAGATGGCCATGCCGGCTGTGGTCGAAGTGGAATTAGTTAGTGGGGCAAAAGAACGTTTCAATTTTCCTGTGGAAATTTGGCAAAGAGGCTATTCTTGGACCTTTAGGACGTCCACCAACCTTCCTATTAAGTCAGTTACGATAGATCCTGACCATGTTTTTCCGGATATCAATGGTAAAAATAATGTTTGGAGGCCTACGGTATTTCGAGTGCCAAGAGGAAATTAATCCAGCTAGTTTTTTAGTCTTTTTTGTTAAAAAAGAATTAATTCTGACCGATGCAGCTCAATTTAGATAAGCTGTATCGGTTTTTTTTATGTCATTCGTATTGAAATTTTTCCTGGTATTATTCCAATTTTATTTACCACTTAATCAGTATTTCCATTGTATTATTTTAATATTGAATAATCTTATTATTTGCCAAAAAGTGCTTTTTTAGAGCCGAAACATATTTTTTTTTCAATTCGATGTTTTTTTTTGAGTAAAAGCTTAGTTATCTTAGCCGTATTAAAGTCGACGAATTTAAGCATTTCGTCGATTTCACAATTTAAAAACCATTTTATGAAATCAAACTTTTACCGTAGCAAGTTTCTGTACTTGCTGGCCTTTCTGCTCTCCAGTTCGTGGGTGGCATTTGGCCAAAACCAAACCATCACTGGTAAAGTAACCGATGAAAAGGGTGAGGCCTTGATCGGAGTAAACATTATCGTTAAGGAAACCAATAAAGGTACCTCGACGAATGCGGATGGAAAGTATAGCCTTTCTGTTCCAGGAAGTTCTAGTAAAATCATTTTTACTTTTGTTAGTTATGAAAGTAAAGAAGTGACTGTTGGGAATCAAAGCATTATCAATGTATCCCTAACACCAGACGCAAAAAGTCTATCTGAAGTTGTCGTAGTAGGTTACGGTGTTCAGAAAAAGGCGACGGTTTCAGGATCTGTTGTGTCCGTAAAAGGATCAGATTTGCAGAAATCTCCAAGTGTTAACTTAAGTAATTCACTTGCTGGTCGTATGGCTGGGGTTGTGGCTGTTAACCGCTCTGGAGAGCCTGGTTATGATGGTTCAACCATTCGTATTCGTGGAGCTAACACTTTAGGGGGTGATCGTACTAATGCTGCGCTTATCGTAATTGACGGTATTCCAAATCGTGCAGGTGGTTTAGATCGTATCAATCCAGCAGACATTGAGACTATTTCCGTCTTGAAAGATGCATCTGCAGCCATTTACGGAGCGCGTGCAGCGAATGGTGTAATTTTGATTACTACGAAAAAAGGAAAATCAGGAAAGCCAGAGTTGTCTTACTCATTCAATCAAGGTTTTGCAGATCCTACTGTTATTCCTAGATTAACTAATGCAGCACAATATGTGGGCATGTTAAATGATTTGGATATCTATCAATTACCGACCAACCAGTGGAGTGCAGCAACTGCTGCTTATAAATCTACAGGGGTTTTTAATGGTAGAAAAGCTCCTTTCAGTCCAACTGACATTCAAAAATATGCAGACGGATCTGATCCATGGCTTTATCCAAATACAGATTGGTACAAATCAACGTTAAAATCATGGTCACCTCAGTCGCGTCATAATGTGCAAATGAGTGGAGGAAGTGAAAATATCAGGTATTTGGCTTCTTTAGGCTATCAAAATCAAGATGCCTTTTATAAAAATTCGGCTACAGGATTTGAGCAATATGATTTACGTTTAAATTTGGATGCTAAAATTAATGAAAATATAAATTTGTCTATTGGTGTTTTAGGACGTGAAGAAAATCGTAGATTTCCAACACAGTCTGCAGGAGCTATCTTTAGGATGCAAATGAGAGGTAAACCACAAGAGCAAGCATTTTGGCCAAATGGCTTACCGGGTCCTGATATCGAAAATGGTCAAAATCCAGTGGTTATTACAACTAACCAGACAGGTTATGACCGTGATCAACAAAGTTATTTCCAGACCAATGGCCAGTTAGACGTTAAAATCCCTTGGGTTCAAGGTTTGAAATTAACAGGTACAGCTGCGATAGATAAGCGTTTCCGTGCAACGAAACGTTGGGAGACCCCTTGGACTCTTTATCAAAAAGGAAGTACTTTTGAGGCAGATGGAAAAACTCCTACATTGGTACCATCTAGACGTGGACCTGCTGAGCCTCGCTTGACATTAGGTGATGAATCTCAACTGAATGTATTGCTAGGAGCTATTGCCACTTATGAGCGTAAATTTAATGACCATGGTATTACGGTATTGGCTGGAACGAACAGAGAAACGATCGTTGGAGATAACTTTAATGCATATCGTCGTTTCTTCATTTCACCGGCTTTAGATCAAATGTTTGCGGGTGGAGACTTAGAGAAAAATAATGGTGGTGGTGCTTATGAGCGTGCACGTTTGAATTATTTTGGTCGTGTGGCTTACAACTTCAAAGAAAAGTATTTAGCTGAATTCTTGTGGCGTTATGATGGATCAGATATTTTCCCTGAAGCAACTCGTTATGGTTTTTTCCCAGGCGGTATGCTAGGTTGGGTTATGTCGGAAGAAAGTTTCATTAAAGATCAATTGCCTGCCATTAATTTCTTGAAATTAAGAGGTTCATGGGGACAAATGGGTAATGACCAAATTGATTCTTATCAGTATTTGTCAACTTATGGATTTAGAAGTTATATCATTGGAAACGTAGAAACAAAAACTTTATTTGAGACTAAAATTCCTAACAATGATATTACATGGGAGGTGGCTACTAACTCGGATATCGGTTTAGAAGGTTCATTGTTTAACGATAAGGTAACTTTTGAGTTAGATTATTTCTACAACAAGCGTACCGATATTCTTTGGCAAAAAAATGCATCTGTTCCTCAGTCAACAGGTTTAACATTGCCAGCTCAAAATATCGGAGAAGTTGAAAACAAAGGATTTGATTTTACCATCGGGTATCGCAATCAAATCGGTGATTTCAAATACAATGTGGGCATAAATGGTGGTTATGCTAAGAATAAGGTTTTATTCTGGGATGAGGCACCAGGTGCGCCAGAGTGGCAACGTACTACGGGTAGGCCGATGAATACTTTCATGGTTTATCAATATGATGGAGTATTTAAGGATCAAGCGGATATAGATGCAACAACGATAAGCTATAAAGCTCTCGTGAATACATTGCGTCCAGGAGATATGAAATACAAAGATTGGAATGGAGATGGTAAAATTGATCCAAATGATATGGTTCGTAATGATTTCACTCAATTGCCTTTGTTTCAAGGTGGTTTGAATATCGGAGCGACGTATAAGAATTTTGATTTAACGATCTTATTTCAAGGAGCAGCCGGAGCGATGCAATTCATCAGTGCTGGTGAAATGGGAAATATAGGTAATTACATCTCTGACATTTATGAGAATCGTTGGACGGTAGAAAACCCTAGTAGCGTGCATCCTCGTATTGCTAATAGAAATGATCAATATTTTTCTGCTAACAACACCTATTGGTTGAGAAGTTCAGATTACATTCGTTTGAAAAACTTTGAAATCGGATATAATCTTCCTGAAACAATATTGAGTAAAATTGGTTTAAAGAACGGTAGGTTATACACCAACGGGCTAAACATGTTTACATGGGATAAGTTGAAAATCTTTGATCCAGAAACTGTGAGCTCAACGGGCCAGTATTACCCACAATCAAAGATTATCAATTTAGGATTAACAGCAACGTTTTAATAATTAACTAGACAAAACAATGAAAAAAAGATATGTAATCATTGCGCTATCGGTTTTTGGCACTGTCTTCACGAGCTGTAATGACAGTTTTGTCAACACAAAACCCTTAGATCAACTTTCTGAATCTGTTGTTTGGACAGATCCAAGCTTGGCAGATGCCTTTGTAACTGAACTTTATGGAGGTTTAGGTAATGGAGGTTTTGATGAGCAGATGCTAGCATCTTTAACAGATGAAGCATCTTTCACACACCCAGGTCGTAATATAACGACAATCACTGAATCACGTTCAAATCCTGCCGATCCAGGTTGGATTAACGGTACGTTGAGCTGGCAGAATATGTATACTCGTATACGTGCTTGTAATGTGGCCTTAGAAAACTTGAAAAAAGCTACTACTTTTCCAAAAGCAGTCGTAGACCGATTGACAGGGGAAGCTAAGTTCATGCGTGCTTATTATTACCATCAATTAGTTCGCTATTATGGAGGTGTACCTATCGTAGATAGATCATTCTCATTAGCTGATACCGAATTCTTATCGAAAAGAAATACCATGAAAGAGTGTATCTCTTTTATAGAGAAAGAATGCGACGAGTCTGCAGCTTTATTGAATGGATTAACGATGGCCAGTGGCCGAGCATCTAGAGCTGCTGCTTTAGCCTTAAAATCTCGTATTTTATTGTATGCAGCAAGTGATTTGTACGATGCGACAACGGCTAAATCAAAATCTACAGCAATGTCTGCTTTCTCAACTCCTGAGTTCGTAGCCTATGTAGATGGATCTCGTACTGAGCGCTGGACTAAGGCACAAGCTGCTGCGAAAGCAGTTTTAGATTTGCCTGGTTTAGGTAACCAATTGAATTTGTCTGAACCTGTATCTAAAGAGGTTGGAACAACCAATTACATGAACAACTCTTTATCAAGAAATGGTGGAGAGAGGGAATTGATATTTGCGCGTTATTTCATTAATGCAAAAGCTGAGAATGGTGGACGTATTGGTTTGTTTAACGGACCTAATGGTTACAACAACTGGGCTGGGAACGCACCGATTCAAAATTTTGTAGATGATTATGAAATGATGGATGGAACTAAGTTTTCATGGTCAAATGCTGATCATTCGGCTGCACCTTATGTAAATCGTGATCCTCGTTTCTACGCTACTTTAATGTATGATGGTTCTGCTTGGAAGCCTCGTTCAGCGAGTGCAGCACCTAAAGATCCATTTAACCAAATACAAACTGGACAGTATGAGATTATGTCGGGTTCTAATAAGGTTGCTTACTTTGGATTAGATACACGTAAAAGTTCCATTGAAGACTGGAACGGAAGTTACACGGGATATTATTTCCGTAAATTTACGGATCCCAATCCTGCGATTGTTGATCAAAACACTTGGCAACAAATTCCTTGGCCTTTCTTCCGCTACACTGAAGCTGTGTTGAATTACGTAGAGGCTTGTATTGAATTGGGTCAAGATGCTGAGGCACGTGCTTGGTTGAATAAAGTGCGTTTCCGTTCAGGTATGCCTGCTGTTACGGAGAGCGGTAATGCTTTACGTCAACGTTATCGCAATGAACGTCGTATTGAAATGGCTTTCGAAGAGCAAAGATATCATGACGCGCGTCGTTGGATGATTGCCCCTACTACCTTAGGTAATAAAGTTCAAATCATTAATGTGATAGGTACTTTGAAGCCAGGTAAAACGGTTACACTTTATCGATACGATCCTACTAGCTATGATTATCAATACAAAGTAGCTTTGATGGATCCAGGAAAAGAAAACCGAGCTTGGGCAGATAAGATGTATTTCTTACCTATCCACCGCGATGAAATGAACCGTAACAAAAATTTGGTTCAGAATCCTGGATATTAATCCAAATTAATTTCAAAGGAAATGGGAAAGTTTTGCGACTTTCCCATTTCCTTTTTTTATTTTTAGCATAAAAATATTTCGTGCCTAAATACTACCTATTATTTTCTTTATTGTTTCTTTTTGGATGCCAAAAATCCAAAGAATCTGTCGAGGTCTCAGAACCTCAATTGTTCTCCTTGTTAAGTCCAGAACAAACCCAAGTTAATTTTCAAAACAACATACAGGAAGGGTTAAATACCAATGTCCTTATGTATGAATATTTTTACAATGGGGGTGGCGTTGCTACTGGCGACCTCAATGGAGACGGAAAAGAAGACATGTACTTTTCTAGTAACATGGAGGCTAATCACTTGTATATTAATGAAGGAAATTTGAAGTTTAAGGAGGTAGCACTTCAGGCTGGTGTGGCAGGCCGACCAGGTCCCTGGAAGACTGGGGTAAGCTTTGTAGACATTAATGGGGATGACAAATTGGACATTTACCTCTGCTATTCTGGAAATTTACCGCCGGATAAAAAAAGAAATTCTTTGTTTGTTAATCAAGGAAATGATGCTTCTGGCATACCCACATTTAAAGATGAAGCTGCACGCTATGGCTTAGATAGCCCGTCTAATAGTACGCATGCTGTATTTTTCGATTATGATCGAGATCAAGATCTTGACATGATATTAGTCAACCACAATCCAAAATCATTGCCAGTTTTGGATGAATCTAGTACTTCCGATTTATTAAATAAACCTGATGAGAATTCAGGGATACAGTTTTTTGTCAATCCAGGCAAAGGAGGAAAATTCATCAATCAAACAAAAGTGTTAGGAATTCAGAGTTCCACACTTTCCTATGGCTTAGCTGTAGGTATCTCAGATGTCAATCAAGACGGTTGGCCCGATTTTTACGTGTCCAACGATTATACTATACCTGATTTTCTTTATATCAATCAGGCAGGTAAATCATTCGTCAATACGATTAATTCAAGCATTGGCCACATGTCCCATTTTTCTATGGGCAATGATATCGCCGATGTCAATAACGATTTAATGCCTGATATTTTTACTTTAGACATGTTGCCTGAAGATAATGTAAGGCAAAAATTGTTGATGTCCCCCGATAATTATGAAAAGTATGATTTCAATTTAAAGGTGGGATTTGGACATCAAATTATGCGGAATATGCTCCAATTGAATTTGGGTCAAAATGCTTCAGGTAACACGATGTTTTCGGAAGTGGGCCAATTGGCCGGTATATCGAATACAGACTGGAGTTGGAGTGCGTTGTTTGCCGACTACGATAATGATGGCTGGAAAGATCTTTTTGTGTCTAATGGATATTTAAGGGATTATACCAATTTAGATTTTTTGAAGTACATGGGGGATTATGTTCAGAATAATCAAAATTCGATTCAACGAGAAAATGTTCTAGAACTTGTTCAAAAAATGCCTGCATCCAATGTGTCCAATTATATTTTTAAAAATAAAAAGGATGCTACGTTTAAAAATGTAACGGCTGATTGGGGTTTAGAGATGCCAACTAACAGCAATGGGGCAGCTTATGCTGATTTAGATGGGGACGGTGATCTGGAGCTAATTGTCAATAACATCAATAAACCTGCTTCTATCTATGAGAATAAAAGCAATGAAGTATATCAAGAAAATAAGTCTATTGCGGTCGATTTACATGGTTTAGGTGAAAACACGCAAGGCGCTGGCGCTAGTGTGAGTGTATTTCAAAATGGACAATCCCAAATCGTTTATGCGAATATGTACCGGGGTTATCAATCTAGTGTGAGTCCCCGTCTCCATATTGGATTAGGTGGTTCAGCAAAAATTGATTCGATACTGGTACATTGGAATTCAGGTAAAGCTCAAACCTTGAAGGGCATTAAAGAGGTGAAAAACATTTCAATTTTTGAGAAGGATGCCCAGTTAAGTCCAACGAAGAAAATAGAACAAAAGTCATTTTTTGCTAGAGCTGAGCCATTGATGCTGAACCCTAGCGATAACGGGGTGAATGACTTTAAGCGACAAACCCAATTGGTCAATCCACTTTCATTTGTAGGACCTATTTTAAAATCTGCCGATATCAATAAGGATGGTCTTTCGGATATTTATGTAGGAGCTTCTCAAGGAAATCAAGCACATGTATATGTACAGCAAAAAGGAGGTAAATTCCAATCTGTGTTCATTTCTGGTTCTCAGGGATTTGAAGATTCAGATGCTTTGTTTGTTGACATAGATTTAGATGCAGATCTTGATTTATATGTGGCTAGTGGGGGCTATGCTAATTTGGAACCTAATGCTGCTTATCTCCAAGATCGAATTTATCTGAATGATGGGAACGGAAATTTCACTTTATCTAAAAACAAACTTCCTAATCCAAATGGTTCTCATTCTTGTGTGGCAAAAGTTGATTTGAATGGAGATAAATTGCCCGATTTTTTTGTGGGTGCTCGAGTCATTCCAGGCCAATATCCCCAAGTTCCTCAAAGCCAATTATTGTTAAATCAAGGGAATGGGAAATTTCTGGACGTAAGTAAAAATTATCCTGAGATTCAATCGGTAGGTATGGTCACAGATGCTGAATTTAAAGATTTGAATGGAGATCGTACGAATGAATTGGTCTTAGTAGGAGAGTTCATGCCGATACAAATTTTCAATTTGGATCAGAGTAAATCGATAAATGTTACGAAGACATTTTTTGATGAATCTCCAACTGGGCTTTGGAATACATTAGTATTAGAAGATTTAGACAAAGATGGGAAGCTTGAGGTGTTAGTTGGCAACCATGGAACAAACTCTCAATACAAGGCTTCTGTCGCAGAACCCATGGAGTTATATGTAAAAGATTTTGATTCCAATGGATCCGTTGAGCCGATTTTAACGACCTACGTAAAGGGTATTAAAGTGCCATTTTTAACACGAGATGAATTATTGGAGCAGATCTCATTGATGCGCCCGCGTTTTACCGATTATCAAAGTTTTGCGGAGGCAAAGCTCTCAGACCTCTTTACTGAGGATGAATTAAAAGATGCTAAAATTTACAAAGCCACTGAATTAAAGACATCCTTGTTTGCACTCAACAATCAAGGAAAATATGTGTCTAAGCCTTTGCCTTCCATGGTTCAGTCTTCCCCTATTTTTGCTATTCAAATGGCAGATGTAAATGCTGATGGACATTTAGATATAGTTTTGGCAGGAAATGCAAATCATTCTAAATTACGAATAGGTAAATTAGATGCTAATTATGGGCTTCTATTGTTGGGAGATGGCCATTTGAACTTCCAACAAGTTCCTCAAAAGAAGAGTGGATTTTGGCTGAAAGGAGATGTGAGATCCATCTTAATGCTACATGATCAGTGGTTTTTTGGAGTTAATTCTTTGGGTGTTGAGACTTATAAAATGCTGAAATGATGAGGAATATTTTATTATTTACGGTGTTTTTAGGAACTATTTTATCATGTAAAACTGAGAACAAAAAGGTAGAATTTACAGGTAGAGAGATTGATAAGGTTTTGGGCGAAATGACGGAATTGATGATTCATGACGTTTCGAATCCCCCTTTGGCTATGCGATTTTTCTCCTATACTTGCTTGGCTGGATATCAGGTAATAGCCTCGCATGACGCAAGTTTACCGCGTATATCAAAACATCTGAATGGATATCCAACATTCGATAAAATTAATTTTGCTGATTCAGATCCAAATTTAGCGGCTATCATTGCGATGATGGAAGTTTCAAAGAAAATCCAACCCTCTGGAAAGCGGATGGAACTTTGGGAAAAAAATTATTTGGATTCATGTCAATCGATTGGATTAAGTGTACAAGTAATCGATAATTCGAAGGCTATAGGGGAGTTAGTTGCTAAGAAAATTTTAGGATATGCAAAAGCTGACCGGTACAATACACTGTCTAACTATCCACGATATACGCCTGAAAAGAAGGACGGACATTGGTATCCAACACCTCCTGGATATTTCCCAGCGGTAGAGCCTTACTTTTCAAACATCAGAAATTATACCATGACTGAAACAGAAGTTTCAGATTTTGATATGATACCGCCTAAGTCTTATTCAGACGATCAGCGGTCAGAATTTTACACATTAGCTAGCCAAGTGTATTCAGCGGGTAAAAACGAGGAGGAGCAGAAAATTGCGGCATTTTGGGATTGCAATCCTTTTGCCTTGTCCTCCAATGGACATTTGTTGATTGCCATGAAGAAAATATCTCCTGGAGCACATTGGATGGGTATTTCTGCCATTGCGTGCGCCAAGAAAAAATTGGATTTTGGGCATAGCTTATTAGTTCATGCGGTATTATCCGTAGGTTTGCAAGATGCCTTTTGGGTTTGTTGGCGCGAGAAATACCACAGCAATCGGATTCGCCCTGAAACGGCTATTAGAAAATTAATTGACCCTACTTGGAAACCATTTTTACAGACCCCTCCATTTCCGGAATATCCGAGTGGTCATTCGACGGTTTCATCCGCTGCAGCTGTTATTTTAACCCATTTTATGGGCGAGAATTTCTCGTATGTAGATACAGTGGAGACTCGATATGGCATCGAGGCAAGGCCCTTCAAATCTTTTAATCAGGCCGCTGAAGAGGCTAGTATATCCCGTTTTTATGGGGGTATTCATTTTATGGATGGCATCACTTCGGGTCAATCACAAGGGAAAAAACTAGGAAATCATATACTTAAAAAACTAAACTTACTATGAAAAAATTAGGATTGCTTTTATTATTTGTCTCGACAAGCTTGTTGGGCCAGAAAGCTGCGAAGGAAGAATGGATTTCCATGTTTAATGGAAAAGATTTAACAGGTTGGACTCCTAAGATTAGAAACTATGCTTCTGGCGAAAATTTTGGAAATACGTTTCGTGTGGAGGATGGCAAATTAGTCGTGAGGTATGATGCCTACGATTCATTCGATGAACGTTTTGGGCATATTTTTTACAAAGATAAATTTAGTTATTACCGCATTCGCTTAAATTACCGATTTGTGGGTGATCAAGCCATCAAAGGTCCTGGTTGGGCTACGCGAAACAGTGGCATTATGATCCATGGACAGGCACCACAAACGATGGGCAAAAACCAAGATTTCCCGGTTTCGATCGAGGTGCAGTTATTAGGAGGTAATGGGAAAGACAAGCGTACAACCTGTAATTTGTGTACCCCTGGGACAAATGTAGAGATGAATGGAAAATTATTTACGCCACATTGTGTCAATTCAACTTCTGAAACCTACCATGGAGACCAGTGGGTGAAGGCCGAAGTATATGTCTTAGGAGATTCTTTAGTCCAACATGTAATCAATGGCCAATCCGTATTATCCTATCAAAAACCGCAAATCGGTGGTGGAAATGTGAGTGGCCAAGAGGTCATATTTGGCACAAAGGGTCAGTTGTTGACCGAAGGGTACATATCCCTTCAAAGTGAAAGCCACCCCGTTGAATTTAAAAATATTGAAATTTTAAATTTAGAAGGTTGCATGGATCCAATGGCCTTGAATTATAAATCGTATTTTATTAAATCAAAGCCGAGTGATTGCACGTTTAAAAAGAAACGCAAATCTTAGAAATTCAAGAAATTTGAGTAGATAAGGCTTTTAGGGAATTCCTAAAAGCCTTATTTGTTTTTAAGTATTCGACCGATATCGTTGGCTTTGCCTAACTCAACTTTAAGTTTGTCATAGCTTCCGGCAAGCATTAGGCCTTTGTATTTGAGCAGCGTGTTGATGTACTCATCTAACACATCTAATAGATTTTCCTGATTTTGGTGGAAAATCTGACTCCACGTTTCTGGAGAAGATTTGGCCAATCGAACAGTAGATTCAAAACCGGTGGAGGCTAGTTCAAAAATCCTTTTTTCGTCCTTTTCTTTTTCCAAAACAGTATTAGCTAGCGCGAAAGAACAGATATGGGAAATATGAGAAATATAAGCTGTATGTACATCGTGGCTAATTGAATCCATGTAAATCAATGCCATATGAAGCCCATTTTTATACAGATCTTCAATGATTTCCGATGCAGTTGGCGAACTTAACTCTTTATCACAAATCACGCAGGTTTTTCCTTTGAAAAGGCCGAGGACAGCCGCTTCTGGGCCCGAAAATTCTGTTCCGGCCATGGGGTGCGTAGATACAAATTGAGCCCGTTTTGGATGATTTTTTAACGCTTCATAAACTGGAGTTTTTGTAGAACCTACCTCAATGATCAATTGATAGGGTTTTAATTGATCTAAAATTTTGGGAATGATGCTGACTAACACATCTACAGGGGTAGACGTGATGAAAATATCGACCTCGTTTAACGCATTTTCCCAAGTCATTATTTGGTCTACTAAGCGCAGCGATAATGCTTTTGATTGATGTTCAGGATTGGTATCGATCCCAATGATTTCAGAAGCCCAACCGCTTTCGCGAAGTCCTAATGCGATGGAACCGCCAATTAACCCTATCCCGATGATGCCAACCTTTTTATTTGATTCCATTTGATTTTGATTTAATGCGCTGAATAACCTCTTTAAACACTTCTTCTTTTGCACATAATGAAATACGGATATACTCATTTCCTTGAGTTCCAAAGATCCCCCCTGGGGTTATAAAAACCGCATGATTGATTAGTATATCATCCGATAATTCATAACCAGAGCTAAAATCACTAGGTGTTTTTGCCCATACAAACATACCTGATTGCGCTTTATCGTAGGAGCAGTTCAATAGATCTAGTAGTTCGAAAACGAGTTTTTGACGCGACTTATAGAGGGCATTTTGTTGTTTAAACCAGGTAAGATCTGCTGAAAGGGCCTCTATAGCGGCTACTTGTAATGGAAGAAACATCCCCGAATCCATGTTCGATTTAAATTTTAACACAGGGTTTAAAAATGCTGATTTACCCATTAAAGCGCCGACTCTCCAGCCCGCCATATTATGGGATTTGGACAAAGAATTTAATTCGATGCCCACCTCCATCATTCCAGGAATGGATAGCATGGATAATGGTTCCTCATTTAAAATAAAACTATATGGATTATCGTTGACCAATAAAATGGAATGCTTTTGAGCAAAATCTTTTAATTGCTGAAAGAAAAATACATCCGCTTTCGCACCTGTAGGCATATGTGGATAATTGACCCACATGATTTTAACTTTTGATAAATCCCTCGATTCAAGTGCTTTTAAATCGGGAAGCCAACCCGTTTCTTCGGACAATTCGTAGGTTAAAACCTTTGCCCCGGCTAATGAGCAAGCTGCTTGGTACGTAGGATATCCAGGATTTGGAATTAACGTTTCGTCTCCAGCTTCTAAATAAGCCATGGCAATGTGCATAATCCCTTCTTTAGATCCCATGAGAGGCAGGATTTCTGATTGGGGGTTTAATTCTACTGTATAATGAGCAGCATAAAAATCCGCAAAAGCTTTTCTTAGGGCAGGTATTCCTTGATAACCTTGGTAAGCATGGTTATCTGGATTTGCTGCAGCAGCCGTTAGGGCATCAATCGTTTTTTTCGAAGGTGCCAAATCTGGACTTCCTATGCCAATATTGATGACAGGAATTCCATCTGCTTTTAATTGGGCTATCTGTTTTAATTTGGTCGAAAAATAATATTCTTCAACGGTATTTAATCGAGATGCGGTGGATATATCTAAGCTCATAAAACAAAAAAACCGACGATGGGCCGGTTGTTAGTAAGTTATAGTTAAAACCTATGTAACCGGCTATGCGCAATGGAAATACCCTGCGTAATAATATCCGATGTAATACGTTTTGTTTTCAAAATTCATGCCTCAAAGGTATAAAAAAAATGTTTTTAAGCAAATTATATCAAAAAAGGCCTTTTAATTGGGCCACAACAAGACTGGACTCATATCCTTTTGAAAGTGCAAAAGCGTAGCACTTTTGGTATTTTTGTTGTGTAGTCCCGGTCTTGATTTCAGCCTTTTTCTTATGAATTATTTTTTTTAATTTTTCGATGTATTCGGTTTCATCTAAGTCCTCCCATGCATGTACTAGCATTGACTCTGGAATTCCCCTTTTTTTTAATTCAAACATTATTTTGTTTCGACCCCAATTTTTTTGATTGAATTTGGAACGAACAAAAATTTCCACGAAGCGAGATTCATTTAAGTAGTTATTTTCAGCAAGCCAAGTAAGGTAATTGGGTTGGTCAGACTCGTCCACAAGCAAATCTTTCATTTTTTGTTTGATTTCAGAGATGCAACGTTCTTGATAGGCGCAATAACGGGCCAATTGATTTAAAACCTTGCTGTCCATGCAGAGGAATATTAGGATTCAAACTCTTCGATGTGCTCTAAATTGAACAATTCGTTCAAAATATCGACCATTTTTTCCGATTCACCTCTTTTGCATGCCGCCTTTAAATGAAGGATGGGTTGCTTCATGATTTTTTGAACCAGATTCGCGGTGATTTTCTCAAGCTTTTCGATTTCGTCTTTATTCAACCCTTTGATATGTCGGTTGATTTCTTCTTTTCGAATATTTTCAAGCGCGCTCTTTAATTTATGAATCGTAGGAGAGACCTCCATTTCCTTAGACCAATCATTGAAACTAACGATGCTTTCCTCAATGATGACGCGTACATCTGGCACCGATGCCATCCGGGCAGCTAAAGCTTCATCAGCTCTTTCTTTTAAGGAGTCAATGTTATAAAGTAAGATTCCAGGATTCTTTTCAATGCCATCTTCTATACTTCTTGGCACCGATAAGTCAATAAAGTATTTAAAGGAAAGTACCTGAAGTTTTTTTATTTCTTCTAGGGTAATGATCGGGTTTTCCGTTCGAACCGATGAAATAATAATGTCTGCTTTCGAAATTTCTTCCCATAAATCAGCAAATGGCGCTACTCGGAAAGGCATTCCTTGAGCTATTTTCTCCGCTTTTTCTTGCGTCCGATTCATGATGGTGAATTCAGCAAAATCCTTTTCCTCCATGTTTTTACAAACATCTAAGCCTATTTCACCTAAACCTAAAATTAAGACTTTAGGCTGAGGAATTGCTTGGGAAAGTTCTTCTGCTAGGGCAACAGTTGCGTATGAAACCGAAGCTGCACCATCTCTAAAGGAGGTTTCTTGGGCTACACGCTTATTGGAATAAAATATGGTATGCATCAATCGATGCAAATAAGGTCCTGCTAAATTTAAATCAGCGGCCAACTGATACGCTTTTTTTATCTGGTTGGGGATTTGTAAATCGCCCACTACTTTTGATTGCAATCCAGTGGCTACCTCAAATAAGTGCCTTAATGAATCCTCTGTTTCATTCAGGTATTTAAAGTAGTTCAGAAATTCAGCATTTATTTGAATTCCTTTTTCGATTAGAAGGGCTTTGACTAATTCCTCAGAAATGTTTTCTATGGCTGTATAGTAAAGCTCTGTTCGATTACAAGTAGAAACTATTAACAATTCATTTAAGCCAAAAAGGTCTTTGCATTTGATCGCAAAAGCCTTGCTTTCATCCTCATTCAACGCGACCATTTCACGGATGGTGAGTGGCGCGGTGCGGTGAGAAATACTTACTGACTTAAATGGTATGATCATTCCGGTGAAATCCTAAAATTAATTCACAAAAGTACAATGCAATTATTTAATTTGTATCCTTCTTGTTAAGAAAATCGTAATTTTATTGATAAATAAAAATTCAGAAAAAATGTTTAAAAATAAAACTGTTTTTATCACAGGTGCTTCCAGAGGAATCGGCTTAGAAATAGCCAAAAAACTTGCCTCAGAGGGGGCAAACATCGTTATTGCGGCAAAAACATCTGATCCTCATCCCAAATTAGCGGGTACAATCCATTCTGCAGCTGCCGAAATTGAGGCTTTGGGAGGAAAGGCTTTGCCATGTATGGTCGACATTCGTGACGAAAATCAGGTTTTATCTGCGGTCCAAAAAGCAGTTGAAATATTTGGAGGAATCGATATTTTGATCAATAATGCTTCGGCTATCCAGTTGACAGGAACGTTGAGAACAGAAATGAAGAAGTATGATTTGATGCATCAAGTCAATGCGCGAGGAACATTTTTGTGTGCGCAGGCTTGTTTGCCATATTTGTTGAAATCAGACAATCCACATGTGTTAACCCTTTCCCCTCCATTGAACGTGGAAGCCCGTTGGTTTGAAAATCATGTGGCTTATTCGATGGCCAAGTTTGGGATGTCATTGTGTACCTTAGGTATGGCATCAGAGTTTAAGGGGAAAGTGGCCTTTAATGCACTTTGGCCAAAAACAATTATTGCCACTGCAGCCATCGAATTTGCGATTGGAAATGCGGATATGATGCAGTTGGGAAGGAAGGCGACTATCATGGCAGATGCTGCCGCTGTCATTTTAAAGCGAGATGCAAAAACGGTAAGCGGTCATTTTTATATCGATGAAGAGGTTTTACGGGAGGAGGGTGTTGTTAATTTTGACGCATACCGAGTAAATCCTGCTACGAGAGAAGATCAATTAATTCCTGACTTTTTTATTTAGTTTCGTGCCTTTCCTATCCAGTGAAAATTTGATTAAATCACCCTTTTGGTTGCCTGACGGACATACTCAAAGCATTTACCCTGCACTTTATCGCGCAGTTACGTTAGATCATGTAGCAGTTAGGGAGCGAATAAATACCTTGGACGATGATTTTTTAGATGTGGATTGGTATGTAAATCAAGGAGATCTAGACAATACACCTTTGTTAATTATATCTCATGGTTTAGAAGGGAGTTCGGATCGGCACTATGTGAAAGGCCTTATACGAGTGATGCAACGAGAGGGGTATAACATCCTGGCTTGGAATTACAGAAGTTGCTCAGGCGAATTAAATCGGGCGTTGAGGTTCTACCATAGTGGTGCGACTGATGATTTGGATTTCATTATTCGATTAGCCCATTCGCGGGGGGCAAAACAAATTTCCTTGGCTGGATTCTCGCTTGGGGGGAACTTGACCGCAAAATGGTTGGGAGAGCAGGGTGAAAATCCTCCTCATTTCATTCGAAAAGCTGTAGCATTTTCTGTACCTTTACACCTTTCTAGCAGTAGCCGGAAGTTGGCCCGCTGGGAAAACCGCATCTACACGCATCGATTTTTACAAACTCTCTTAAAAAAAGTCAACGAAAAGTCGGCCGTATATCCCCACGATATTACGTCTGATATGTTGAAAAGCATTAGGAGTTTGAAGCAATTTGATGATGTAATTACGGGTCCACTGCATGGTTTTAAGGATGCAGAGGATTATTACGAGCAGAATAGCTCGCTTTATTTTTTGGAAAAAATACGCATTCCACTATTAATTGTGAATGCACAGAATGATCCATTTTTATCTGAGGAATGCATTCCTTATAAATTGGCAGAAACGTTAGATTTTGTCCATTTGGAAGCTCCAAAAGAAGGAGGTCATTGCGGTTTTTTTCCCAAGAATTACCAAGGAGTTACTTGGTCAGAGAAGCGTGCAGCAGATTGGTTTAGTATTTGATTAAATAAAAAATATGATATCTAATATACCTACAGACCCATTGACTATTGTCATTGATTTTGATAGCACCTTTACAAAGGTGGAAGGCCTAGATGAATTAGCTAGAATTTCACTTCAAGGGAATCCCAAACAAGAGGAGATTGTTGGTAAAATTCGCGAAATCACGGACAAAGGTATGGCAGGGGAATATTTATTTTCTGATTCTTTGCGTGATCGTGTGGCTTTATTGCCTGCGAATCGTTCTCACGTAGACCAGTTAATCACATTTTTAAAGGGTAAAATTTCTGATTCGTTTAAACGAAACAAAGATTTTTTAGCGGAGTACGCAGACCGAATTTTGATCATTTCAAGCGGATTCAAGGATTTTATTGTACCTGTGGTAGAAGAAATGGGCATTGCGGCAGATCATGTCCATGCAAACACCTTTAATTACGATTCGGAAGGAAATATTACGGGGTACGACGAAACTAATTTGCTTTCTCAAGATAAGGGAAAGGTAAAATTATTGCAGTCATTAGCATTAGAGGGAGAAGTTTTTGTGATTGGCGATGGGATTACTGATTATGAGTTGCGTGAATCCGGCCTAGCGAATGCCTTTTTTGCCTTTACAGAAAATGTCTCAAGAAAGGCTGTGATGGAAAAAGCAGACTATGTGGTTCCGTCTTTGGATGAGTTTTTATATATCAATGGTTTGAGTAGAGCTCAGTCCTATCCAAAGTCTCGGATCAAAGTTTTATTATTAGAAAACGTGCATCCCGCTGCGGTCAATGCCTTTAAAAAAGAAGGTTTCCAAGTAGAACTTTTGAAGGGGGCTTTGGATGAAAATGAATTAATTGAGAAAATTAAGGATGTTTCTATTTTAGGTTTAAGGTCTAAAACCAATTTAACTAAAAAAGTGTTGGATCATCCGAACGCATCCCGACTCATGTGTGTGGGGGCATTTTGCATAGGTACGAACCAAATTGATTTAGCTGAGTGTGAAACGCGAGGCATTGCCGTATTTAATGCACCTTACTCAAATACCCGAAGTGTGGTGGAGCTATCTATTGGCCTAATGGTGATGTTGACCCGCGATATTTTTGAAAAATCCACTAAAATGCATGCGGGCATTTGGGATAAATCTGCCACGAATTCTTATGAAATCAGGGGCAAGAAAATAGGTCTAGTGGGTTATGGCAATATAGGAACTCAAATTTCTGTGATTGCTGAGGCCTTGGGATTAGAGGTTTATTTTTATGACATTGTAGACAAACTGGCGTTGGGCAATGCCAAGAAATGTAAGTCTTTGAAGGAGCTTTTAGGGCTAGCTGACTTTATTAGTTTGCATGTGGATGGGCGTAAATCTAATACCAATATTATCGGAGATCAGGAATTTTCATGGATGAAAGATCATGTTATATTCTTGAATTTGTCGAGGGGACATGTCGTCGAAATTCCTGCATTAGTGGGAGCTATAAAATCTGGCAAAGTGTGGGGGGCGGCGATTGACGTATTCCCTTATGAACCTAAAACAAACGATGAGGCCTTTGTCAATGAATTAAGGGGTTTGCCTAATGTGATTTTGACGCCTCACATTGGAGGAAGTACCGAGGAGGCTCAGGCCAACATTGGGGAATTTGTACCTACTAAATTACTTCAATTCATGAATAATGGAAGTACGTACGGATCTGTCAACTTCCCTGAATTGCAATTGCCGCCATTAGAAAATGCACACCGCTTGTTGCATATTCATCATAATGTTCCAGGTATATTGGCACAAATAAATAATGTGTTTGCTAAATATAATGTCAATATTATTGGTCAATATTTGAAGACAACGGATAAGACGGGCTATGTCATTACGGACGTCGCGAAGGAATATTCAGAAGAAATTGTGAGTGAATTGAAATTAATAGAGGATACGATTAAATTTAGAATGTTATATTAACGATGAGCCAGCAAAAGTCCATATTTTTTACGCCGGGTCCTGCCGCATTATTTCCAACGGTTGAGGAGCATTATCGGGAGGCCTTTCGTTTACATTTGGGCTCTATTTCACATCGATCTGCTGCGTTTCGTAAAATTTACCAGCATACCGTTGAGCAGTTGAGAGTGCTTTTAAATTTACCTTCGAGTCATGCGATTTTATTTACGGGGTCGGCCACGGAAATTTGGGAACGTGTACTCATGAATACGGTGGAGCATGAGAGTTTTCATTTGGTCAATGGTTCATTTTCAAAAAAGTTTTTCGATTTTTCTAAAGAGCTTCATAAGTTTGCCAATGTGTTACAAAAGCCTTTTGGTGAGGGTTTTGATGCGAGCGAAATTGAGGTTCCCGAATATGCAGAGTTGATTTGCTGCACCGCAAATGAGACGAGCTCTGGTGTTCAGATGCGCGCTGCTGAAATTCATAAATTAAAAAAAGCAAATAAAAATAAGTTTGTGGTCGTGGACATGGTTTCATCGGCTCCCTATCCGAATTTGGATTATAGCTTAGTTGATTCGTCGATGTTTTCAGTCCAAAAGGCCTTTGGAATGCCTGCTGGTTTGGGTGTTTGGATTGCAAATGAAAAGATGTTGGCCAAGGCAGAGCAAATTAAAAAGCATGAGGGGATCGTAGGTACCTATCATTCCTTACCTAGTTTGTGGGAAAATTATGCCAAGTATGAAACTCCAGAAACACCGAATGTGATGGCGATTTATGTGTTGGGCAAGGTGGCTGAGGATATGAATAAATTAGGTGTAGAAAATATAAGAAAGGATACCGATAAGAAGGCCAATATGTTATATGATTTTGCAAAAAAATCAGATCAATTTGACATTTTTGTAGAGAATGAATCGCATCGTTCTGCTACGGTGGTGGTATTAAATTGCAAGGAATTAGCCGGAAAAGTTATTGATCGATTGAAGGAACAAACGGGTATGGTTTTGGGTGCGGGCTATGGTAAGATGAAAGAAACCCAAATCCGAATCGCTAATTTCCCTGCTGTTGACGTGAACCATGTGGAAACGTTGATTGAACATTTGAAGAAGTAAAATTTAAAGATAAACCTATATGAAAACGACACAACCCATTCGTTGGGGTATTTTAGCATGTGGAGGCATTGCTCGTAAATTTGCGGACGATTTGGCCTATGTGACGGATGGTTATTTAGCGGCCGTTGCTTCTCGTGATCTTTCAAGGGCAAAGGAATTTGCATCCCATTATTCAGAAGATGTCAAGACCTTTGGGTCCTATGCGGCGATGCTTGCTAGCGGAGAAATCGATGTGGTTTACATTGCTTCTCCTCATGGTTTACACTATGAGCACACTATGCTATGCTTGGATGCTGGATTGCCAGTTTTGTGCGAAAAGGCTTTTGCCATTAATAGTAAGCAAGTGGCTGGTATGATCCAGAAAGCGCGTGAAAAAAATATCTTTTTAATGGAAGCTTTGTGGACACGTTTTCATCCGTCGGTGGCCAAAGTGCAAGAAATTTTAGCTTCTGGGGTGATTGGCGATATTTTACATTTGGAAGCAGATTTTGGCATTAAATTGCCTTATGTCGAGGAGGCTCGTTGGTTTAATCCGTATTTAACCGGTGGATCTTTAATGGATATTGGCATTTATCCTTTGTTTATTTCAAAATTAATTTTGGGCCAACCGCTTGAATTAAAGGCTACTGGAGTGATGGCGGGTACTGGTGTGGACATGAATTGCTCGATTGTAACTAAATATAAGTCGGGCGCTACAGCGACTCTTTTCTCAACATTTGCGGCTCAGACGGATACGACATGTACCATTTTTGGGACTTTAGGTAAGATTTTCATGCATGGACGATTCCATGAGACAAAGGGAATTACATTGTCGGTGTATGAAGGCGAATCCCAAGTAGAAACGTTTTTTGAGCCTGAGCGATTGGGCTGGGGATATAGCTATGAGGCTGATGCGGTTCAAAATGATTTACGAGCGGGTCGTACAGAAAACGCTTTGATGACACATCAATTTAGTCAGGAACTGATGGGCTTGTTGGATCAAATCCGAGCTGAGATTGGATTAAAATACCCCAATGAATAAGCACATGAAAAAAATTATTTTTCTTTTGTGTCTGATAAGTAGTCCTTTGTGGGCCCAGCATGCTTTTGAAAATGAGATAAGGAATTACGAAAAGCAAGACTCAATCTCCATGCCGGCCAAGGGGCAAATTTTGTTTATAGGGAGTTCTAGTTTTCGAATTTGGAAAACGTTTGCGACAGATTTAGCAGGGATTCCAGCTTTTAACCGAGGATTTGGTGGGTCTACGATGACGGATGCATTGCATTATTTTGATCGAATGGTGGTCAAGTATGCACCGAGTACCGTTGTGGTGTATGAAGGAGATAATGATTTAGCCAAGGGCAAAAGCATAGAAGAATTAGCTAGGGAATACGAGGAATTTTCAAATCGATTAAAGAAGGCATTGCCTAAAACCAAATTAGTTTATTTGGCCGTGAGACCAAGTTTATCTCGGATCGCGATTGTTGAAAAACAAAAGCTGTTTAATGCATGGTTAGCGAATTATTGTAAATCTCAAAAAGGGAGATTTTATTTGGATATGCATTCCCCCTTTTATTTACCTGATGGCACGGTGATGCCTGATATTTTTATAGCAGATCGACTGCATTTGAATGAAAAGGGATATCAAATCTTTTCTGCAAAAATCAAGGGATTTATTTTGGATAAAATCCTCTAATCAATGATAAATATTGAACACTCATCGAAAGATTGGTTACCCGGTATTTCGGTTGACTGTGTTGTTTTTGTTTTTCATGAAAACCAACTTAAATACCTGACTCTTAAATTTTTAAATTCCGACGTTTGGTCATTGGCCGGAGGATATGTAGGTAACCGAGAGAGTATCAATGATGCGGCAAAAAGAGTTTTAACGGAAAGGACAGGACTAACAAATATTTTTTTAGAGCAGTTTTATTGTTTTGGTGAATTTGGAAGAAATGTAAATGCTCGGGCTGAATTTGCGAAAATTAAAAATGATATCGGCAGTACAACAGATGATTTGGATTGGCTTTCAAGTCGCTTTATTTCGACTGGTTACGTAGCCGTTGTCGATTATGAGAAGGTGAATGTATCGCTTGGAGATGTATCAGACCAATTTATGTGGCAAAATGTCAGGGAGTTCAAGCAGTTGTTTTTAGATCACAATGAGATTTTAGATAAGGCCTTAGTCAAATTAAGGGAATGCCTGGATGCCAAATTAATAGCGTTTCACTTACTTCCAGAAACTTTTACCATGTCAGAAATTCAGCAGGTATATGAAGCCATTTTGGGGGCTTCACTGGTACGTACAAATTTTCAGCGAAAGATATTGAGTTTGAATATCCTTGAAAGAATTGAGAAAAAATTTTCAGGAGGAGCTCATAAAGCACCTTACTTGTATCGTCTGAAAAAATAAGGTTTTAGGCACTTAGGTCATGTTGTGATACACATTTTGTATATCGTCGTCCTCTTCTAATCTTTCAATTAGCTTTTCTACCTCTGCGATTTGTTCTTCGCTTAGGTCTTTCGTCTCATTTGGAATCCGTTCAAAGTCCGCTCCCATTAATTCAAAGCCTTTTTCTTCTAAAAACTTTTGAATGGCGCCAAACGCTGTAAATTCCCCATAAATATTGATTTGATTCGTTTCTTCATCTAAAAAAACTTCTTCTCCCCCTAAATCGATCAGATCGAATTCTAATTCCTCTAAATCAATCGCTGGTTTAGCGGCTATTTTGAATACTGACTTTCTAGTAAAAATGAAATCTAACATCCCCTGTGTACCTAAACTTCCCCCACATTTTGTGAATGAAGAACGTATATTTGCAACCGTTCGGTTAATGTTATCTGTGGTTGTTTCCACTAAAATGGCGATGCCATGGAGTGCATATCCCTCGTATACGATTTCTTTATAATCTTCTTGGTCCTTAGAGATGGCACGCTTAATCGCTCGCTCCACATTATCTTTAGGCATATTGACAGCCTTCGCATTTTGAATAATAGCTCTTAAGCGGGAATTGGATGTGGGATCCGGACCACCGGCTTTGACTGCGATGACAATGTCTTTACCAATTTTGGTAAAGGTTTTGGCCATTTGTCCCCAACGCTTAAATTTTCTTGCTTTTCTAAATTCGAATGCTCTTCCCATAGTATAATATATTTCCAATGGTAAAAATAAAACAAGCAAAAGGATTTTCTCTACATTCTTTTAAAAATGTTCTTATTATTTCATGGCTCCCCATAACTCCGCGAAAGCGTTTCGATAATTAGCATACCTTTGTAGCTAAAGTATACATTTAGCGATGCAAAAATATATTTATTTATTGCTTTTGGTAGGCATATCCATTTTCGTTTTTGGTCAAAAAAGAAATGAAAATTATAAAATGCACATTAAGCAATCGGAAGGAATTTTAAAGGTCGACGGTAAATTGGACGAACCAGCTTGGTTGGCTGCCGCAGCGGTGAGTGATTTTGTAATGGTCAATCCCTTTGATACCCTATGTTCTAAAATAAGGACGGATGTACGAATGACCTATGATGATAAATATTTATATATTTCGGCTGAATGCTTTTTGCAATCAGAGTCCAATTATGTTGTCGAATCTTTGAAGAGAGACTTTTCATTTGGAAGTAATGATAATTTTTTAGTTTTTATCGATACGTTTGAGGATAAAACTACAGGTTTTTCTTTTGGAGCAAATGCGGCAGGAGCGCAGTGGGATGGACAAATGTCGGAAGGGGCGAAGGTGAATTTAAACTGGGATAATAAATGGGAATCGGCCACTACCTACAATCCTAAGTCCTGGATTTTCGAAGCAGCGATCCCCTTTAAATCGATTCGATACCGAGGAAATTCAACTCGCTGGGGGATTAACTTTTCACGATTGGATTTGAAAGCTAAGGAGAAGTCAGCCTGGGCACCGGTGCCTCGGCAATTCCCAACGGCCTCATTAGCCTATGCAGGCGTGTTGGTTTGGGACACACCACCGCCAACTCCCAAACAAAATATTTCCGTAATTCCGTATATTTTATCAGGTGTGAGTGCTAATTATGAAACAAAAGATCCCACTAATTTCAGAAATCAAATCGGGGGAGATATAAAAGTGTCTGTGAGTTCAAGTCTGAATTTGGATATGACCTTAAACCCAGATTTTTCACAAGTGGATGTGGATCGCCAACAAACCAACTTGGATCGTTTTGAATTATTTTATCCCGAAAAAAGGCAGTTTTTTATTGAGAATTCTGATTTGTTTGATGGTTTTGGAACTGAGCATATTCGTCCATTTTTTTCGAGGCGTATAGGACTGGCGCTGAATTCCCAAACAGGGATTTATGAGCAAACCCCCATTACTTATGGGGCCCGATTAAGTGGTAAGTTGACCAATGATTGGCGAATTGGGGTTCTCAATGTGCAATCAGAGCGAATAGAAGCTAAAGGAGTTCCCACACAAAATTACTCGATGGTTGCCTTTCAGCGAAAGTTATTTGCTCGTTCTAATATGGGTGTATTTATGATTAATAAGCAATCGTTTATTGATACTGACTTACAAAGAAAAAATGGATTTTTAGCATACAATCGAAATGTTGGGGTGGAGTATAATTTAGCTTCCGCTAATAATTTTTGGACGGGTAAAATATTCTATTATGGTTCAATGACCCCCCAAAATAAGGATGAAAATTTTTCACATGCCGCATCTTTAGCCTACCAAGACAACAACTGGATCGTGAGTTGGAAACATCAATGGGTGGGGGCAAATTATAATCCTGAAGTGGGATATGTGCCCCGTGTGAATTATACATATATCCATCCCGAGGTTGGTAAAATATTTTATCCCAAGAATAAATCTTCCAAATTATTTTTTGCCACATTGAGGGCGACTTCCATGCATTATTGGAATAATCAGGGAGTCAAAACAGATAATACAACTTATGTGGCTTTGGAGGGGAAATTTAAGGATCAATCTAGTTTTGGTACTTTTATTTCGTATGATTATGTCAAACTTTTATACGATTTTGATGCCACGCGAATGGGTAATACTGCCTTGAAAAAAGGCACGGAGCATGCTTGGAACGCCATTAATTTTTTATATAAATCGTCCCCCATTAAATTATTCACTTTTTCAACGACAGCGCGTTTTGGGGGTTATTTTGGAGATGGTTGGCGTACGGGGATAACCGGAGAGTTAGGTTATCGATTCCAGCCCTTTGGAAGTATTTCAATGGCCTTAGATTACAATGACATTCAAAATGTACAAGTGCCTGGCACGGATGTGGTCGCTGCAAAAAAAGTGTCTTCTCAATTTTGGATCGTTAGGCCAAAAATTGATATTACTTTTTCCAATAAACTATTTTTTTCTACCTTTTTCCAGTTGAACCAACAAACGAAAAATATCAATTTAAATGCGAGATTACAATGGCGGTATAAGCCTGCTTCTGATTTGTTTTTAGTGTATACCGATAATTATTTTCCGGAAATTTTTCAAATTCGTAACCGTGCTTTGGTGTTAAAATTAAATTATTGGCTTAATTTGTAAATTATTCATTAAATCAAAATCATGAAAAAATTACTGACTATTTTAACTTGTCTTTTGAGCTTCGGTGCTTTTGCACAGACTCAAGTTCCCTCTCCTCCAGCCGTTGTTATTCAAAAAGTGGGTGGCACTGAGGTAATGATTAAATATGCGCAGCCTGCCGTGAAGGGTAGGTTGGTTTTTGGAACAAAAGCGCAGAAAGCATTGGTTCCTTATGGCGAAGTTTGGAGAACGGGGGCCAATGAATCCACCACCATTGAATTCTCAAACGATGTGACCGTTCAAGGTAAGAAATTAGCTAAAGGAGTTTATTCCTTGTTTACGATTCCAGGTGAAACAGATTGGACCATTATTTTTAATAAAGAAGCAAAAATGTGGGGTGCTTATACCTACAAAGCTGAAAAAGATGTTTTACGTGTGGCTGCAAAGCCAAGTGAGCATAAAATGACGGAAAGATTCACGATTGGAGTTTCACCTACGGGCCAAGTAACCTTAGACTGGGATAAAACATCCGTTTCATTTTATGTGAAATAGGGATTTAAAATTTTTAAAAAAGCGGTTCCTTGTGAATCGCTTTTTTTATGCTTTTTTGGTTTGAAATGCAGGTTTCATTGGCTATTTTTACTTTAATTAAGCATGTGTCACGTTTAAATTTGGGTTCTTATGAAAAAAGTATTGATTGCAGAAGATAGTTCAGTGATTCAAAATTTGGCTAAAAAGATTTTGGAATTTCAAAATTTCGAAATTCATGCCGTGAAAAATGGCCAACAAGTTTTAGACGAATTAGCCAAAGCTGATTTTGACATTATTTTATTAGATATCAATATGCCCGTGATGGACGGGATGGAATGTGCTAGAGCGGTACGTGCTTTAGGTGACGCAAGCAAATCAAAAATTCCGATGATTGCCATCACTGGAAATGCACGAAATTACAGCATGGCTGAATTTAAAGAGGCGGGTTTCAATGATTTTTTAGCAAAACCATTGAACTTCGATGCGCTAGTTTCTCAAGTGAAAGCTTTAACAGAGTAATTTTATGTCCCCTATACAAGTGACGTTTTTAGGAACGGGAACTTCTCAGGGGATTCCGATGATAGCCTGTGATTGCGAAGTCTGCAGGTCCCATGACCCTCGTGATAAACGACTGAGAGTTTCCATTCACATAGAAACTCAAGGTAAAAGTTTTATCATTGACACGGGTCCTGATTTTCGCCAACAAATACTTAGAGAAGGCATAAAGCATGTCGATGCCGTCATTTACACCCACGAGCATAAAGATCATACCGCTGGCATGGATGATATACGTGGATTTAATTATGCTCAAAAAACGTCTATCCCTCTTTATGGTCAAAAGAACGTCATCGACCAATTAAAACGTGAATTTGCATACGCTTTTGACGAAAATAAATATCCGGGTGTTCCCGAAATCGATGTACATTACATTGAAAATAAACCCTTTGAAATAGAAGGAGTTGCTATTATACCCATTAAAGTCCGCCATTATTTTATCGATATTCTAGGTTTTCGATTCGGGGATTTTACCTACATTACGGATGCTAATTTTATTTCAGAGGATGAGTTGGAGAAAGTGAAGGGCTCTAAAGTTTTAGTTCTTAATGCCTTACGTAAAACTTCACACGTATCTCATTTTACCTTGGCAGAAGCCCTAGAAGTGATTGAAAAAATTAAGCCAGAAAGGGCTTACATAACGCATTTAAGTCATATGATGGGTTTGCATGCCGATGTTCAGAAAGAACTACCTCCTCATGTATTTTTAGCAGAGGATGGATTAAAATTAGAGATTTAAATGTCAGAAAAAGCTGTTTTGTTTGATATGGATGGGGTCGTTATTGATAATTTGCCTTATCATGTGGATGCATGGTTAGTCTATTGTGAACGCCATAGCATCCCTTTAACCAGAGAAATATTTTACAAGGACCTCAATGGATTGAATTCAAAAGACACCTTCGAATGGTTGTTGAAACGTCCATTAACGAAGGAAGAAATAGTGGAATTTGAAGAAGAAAAGGAATTGATTTATAGAGAATTTTATGCCCCTTTCTTAACTCCAGCGCCAGGTTTAATGGTATTTTTAGGCCAATTGAAGTCAGCGGGTATTAAAACTGCTTTAGGTACTTCAGCAGGTCCTGGTAATATTAATTTTATTTTGGACGGCTTAGGTATTCGAGACCAATTTGACGCAGTGATTGGTGGAGCTGAAGTTGTGAAAGGAAAACCGGATCCCGAAATTTATTTACGTGCAGCTGGGCTAGTCCATGCCTACCCTGAAAATTGCTGGGTCATTGAGGACTCACTTCAAGGAATTGAAGCGGGATTGTCAGCTGGGATGAAAGTAGTGGGTATGACCACTTCCCATTCGTCTGAGGAATTATCCCATACCCATGTAACGAGTCCTGATTTTGTTGATTTGTTCCAAAAAATGTTTTAAGAGCTCCTATTTTAAAATAATTAAATCAAAAATAATGCGCGTATTTTTATTGGGTTTTTTATTGGGTTTTTTATTGGTCTTCAGTCTAATTAATGGCTTACATGCGCAGAAATTAAAAATGGAAATGAAGCCAGGCGAAATGGTTGAAGAGTTTACGCCTGAAAAATCTGGAATCGTCCGTAAACTGCCTGAAGGCTATTATGATAAAACCTTAGCCCAAATCCTTGAAAAAGCAAATAAGAAATCGTTGGGCACTCATATACCTACCGTCAGTACAAGTGAGTTTATTATCAATTACGAAGTTCCTCCTCCTGCCAACGTAAAAGCTGTTTTTGAACAGGCGGCAGCTACTTGGGCTAATTTTTTGAAGTCCGATATTCCCATTCGTATTTATGTAAAATGGCGACCATTAGCCTCCGGTGTGTTGGGAAGCGCAGGGGCCTATTCCAGTGTTAGAAATTTTGTGGGGGCTAATAAGTTAAATACGTGGTATCCGATTGCATTAGCGGAAAAAATGGCACATGCTAATTTTAATGGTGCCGATTCCGATATTGTAGCCACCTTTAATTCCGATTATCCTGACTGGTTTATTGGGACGAATGGTGTGCCTACAGATAAACAAATAGATTTATATTCGGTAGCATTGCATGAAATGGGCCACGGGCTTGGATTTATTGGACAAATTCAAGCAGATGTAACTTCTAACTCGACAAGCTCATCCACGGCTGGATATGGGTATCCGGGAATCTTTGACCAGTTTATTTTTGATGGTAAAAATAATTTACTCGTCGATACGTTGACCTATCAAAATAATTCTAACCAAATATTTAAGCAAATCATTTCGGATAGTTTATATCTCAAATCCACTTCCATTTTGAGAAATAATGCAGGTAATTCGGCACGACTTTATGCCCCAAAACCTAGTCAATTTCCTCCTCCCCCAAATCCATTGGGCTACAAGGAAGGTTCTAGTGTTTACCATGTAGATCAAAAAACCTATCCACCAGGAGATATAAATGCATTGATGACTCCTCAAATTGCTCCCGGTGAAATCACAGCCCAATTAGGCCCCATCGTCAAGGGCATTTTCAATGATATGGGTTGGTATTCCTCTAATATTATTGATGAAGATCTAAGAGATACAGAAGAGAATCAAGTCCTTTTCTCTGCAAAAGTGTATTCCGATACGCTTTGGGATGAGAAATCCTTGAAACTTATGTACTCGATTGACAAAAGTATATTGTCAGCAACCCCTGTGACTACTTTTACCAAAACAGGTTCAAATACCTATTCCTACCTGCTTACTTTACCTAAGTCAACAGCTAATAGAAAGGTTTCTTATTACTGGACCGCAAATGAATTGTCTGGTAAAAAATTCACCTCTCCAGCTGAGGCACCTGTCATTGCCGGCACCAAATTTGGAAGTTATAATGAATTCACGATCGGTGTAGATACAATTAAGCCAATCGTTGTTTTTTCAAATCCACTTAAATACATTTTCAATTCTCAAACCACGATTCCTTTGCCTAATTTGTTGGCCATCGACAATTTAGGTATTGACACCATTTACATGGAGTATTCCATTAATGGAGCGCCTTTGAAGGGGCAAGGTTTTAAAAAATTAGCAGGAGATGCGTATTCATATTCGAATGCATTTACTTTTTCAGCTGGTGTTTTAAAATCAGGTGACATCATCAAATATCGAATTATAGTCAAGGATAAGGCTAAACTTTCTAACGTGGTCAATTTACCAGCGTTTGGATTTTATGAATTTAAGGTCTTGGGAATTCAAGCATCAACTAAATCCTATGTAACTAATTTTGACCAACAACCTTATTCAGACTTTTATTTAAAAGGCTTTAATTTTAGTCAGCCTTCTGGCTTTAATTCGCCTAGTTTAAGTTCGGATCACCCGTATGAAGATGGCTTAGAGGAATCCTACGATGGAGGAGGAGGTTCAGACAAGTTTACCAATAACGACGCTTTGCTTTTGAAACCCATTATTATTCGATCGGATACCGCTAAGATTTATTTTGATGAAGTGGTTCTTGTAGAACCTGGAGAAGAAGGGGAAGCGTTTTTAAATGTGGATGGTTCCGTTAATCGAAATTTTTTCGACTATGTAATTGTTCAGGGGTCGAATGACTTAGGTAAAACTTGGTCTAATTTTACTGATGGATGGGATGCCAATACGTATTCCATTTGGCAAAATGCATGGAAGTCTAAGACAGATAAAGATGGTAATTCAATCGCTTTAGGCAGTCCGTCCTTATTGAAAAAAAGGGAGATTAATATGCTATCGTCAGGTAAATTTAAAGCAGGGGACCAGGTCATCATTCGATTTAGGCTACATGCTGATGTGGCAGCGCACGGTTGGGGCTGGTGGATCGATAATTTAAACATTCAAGGTTGGAGTACAATCAGCAACCCGATTTTATCTATCGAACCCGGTTTTCAAAACATGGATTTACAAATATCGCCTAACCCGACGAACGGTCGCTTGTTGATCCAAATGTCGTTGTCGGCTTTAGGAAACGCTGAGAAAGAAGTAAATATCCTGATTTCCGATATGATGGGCAAAGCTATTTTACCTAAAAAATACCTTTTAACTGGGGATATGTTCAAGGAGGAATTGGATTTGTCGGCTTTAGGACAAGGAACCTATTTATTGCATGTACAAACGGGCGATAAATTAATTAGTAGAAAAATTGTACTCATAAAATAATGGGTTTTTATTAAATTGCATTCCGATTTATACGGGTCGGGTCATTAAATAATTTTTTATGTCTTGGTTTTCAAGAAAAGATAAAGGGATTCAAACTCCCACCGAATTTAAACGCGAAGCACCAGATGGTTTATGGTATCAATGTCCGTCCTGTAAAAAGGCGATACATACTAGGGAGCATCGTTTATTTGCCTATACTTGCTCAAGTTGTAATTACCATGAAAAGATAGGTTCGCAAGAGTATTTTGAATTGTTGTTTGACATGACCAAATACACGGAATTGGACGCACATATGGGATCTGGCGATCCACTTTCATTTGTAGATACTAAAAAATATACGGATCGAGTAGCTTCCACAGAATTAAAAAGTGGATTAAAAGATGCTGTTCGATCAGCCTATGGGGAGATGAATGGAAACCCCATCACTATTGCGGCGATGGATTTTAGTTTTATTGGGGGTTCGATGGGCTCGGTCGTTGGCGAAAAAATTTCCCGCGCGATTGATCATTCGCTTAAAACAGGCACCCCATTTTTAATGATTTCAAGATCAGGCGGTGCTCGCATGATGGAGGCTGGATTTTCACTCATGCAAATGGCTAAAACTTCTGCCCGTTTGGCTTTGTTGGCCGAAGCGAAAATTCCTTATATTTCATTACTAACTGACCCTACTACAGGGGGAGTGACAGCTTCTTATGCCATGTTGGGCGATTTTAATATCGCAGAGCCTGGAGCTTTAATCGGCTTTGCAGGTCCGCGTGTCATTCGTGAAACAATTGGCAAGGATTTGCCAAAAGGTTTTCAAAGTGCTGACTTTGTCTTGGACCACGGGTTTTTAGATTTCATTGTCGACCGCAAGGATTTGAAAGACAAATTGAGCGCCCTGCTAACGATGCTTAAATAGCTTTGGGTTATTTTGACTTGATTTTATAGTCAAGCAATATTCCGATTTTCAACCTAAATAAAAAGCCCTTTGCAAATCTTGCAAAGGGCTTTTTATTATAAATTTTGTTAGATTACTCGGCTATTACAGCGGCTGCTGCAGCTGCAGTAACTTTACCTCTTGTTTTCTTTTCTTTTTCTGGTGCAGGAATAACATCCTCAACTCCAGCAAAAACACGACCACAATGCTCGCAAACAATAATTTTCTTCTTGTCCTTGATATCGGTTTGTCTTTGCGGTGGAACAGAACTAAAACATCCTCCGCAAGCGCCACGTTTAACCATTACGACAGCAAGTCCATTTCTAGCATTGCCACGTAGTTTTTCATAGGATTTCAACAAACGAGCATCCACTATTTTCAATGCTTTTTCGCGATCCTTTAAAGACTTTTGCTCATCTTCTTCACTTTCAGCAATGATTAATTCTAACTCTTTTTGCTTAATCTCTAAATCTTTTTTACGCTCAAATAAAGCAGATTCAACTCCGGCAACTTCATCGTTTTTATTCAAAACTTTAAAATCAATTTCCTTGATACGCTTGTCTGCAATCTCCATTTCGATTCCTTGAAGCTCTACTTCTTTTGAAATAGCTTCAAATTCACGGTTATTGCGAACATTCATTTGCTGCTCCTTGTACTTGATAATTAACTTTTCAGATTCTTTCTTCGCATTTTTATAGCTAGAAATTTGCTCATCTAAAGTTGCAATTTCTTGTTGGAATTTAGATAAACGCGTTTCCATCCCAATGATTTCATCTTCTAAGTCGCGCACCTCTTCAGGTAAATCACCCCTTACTTTCTTGATATTATCTAAGGCTGAATCTATTGTCTGAAGCTTTAACAATGCTTCTAACTTTTGGGCAATCGTTGTTTCGGTTACTGTAGCCATTATTATTGTTACGTTTGAAAGTATTAAACCTCTCTTTAATTTTAAGTATATAACACTGGATTAGTGTAAATATCACTTTTCAGAACGGCAAAAGTACTAAAAATATTTGATAAATAATCAAGGATTGCATCCTTTATCATTACTTCTGATTCATAATGTCCTATATCACATACTAAGCACTTATTTTCAGCATCAAAGAACTCGTGATATTTGAAATCGGCTGACACATAGGCGTCTGCTTTTTGTTTTTTTGCTTCGTTCAGTAAAAAACTACCTGCACCACCGCAGACTGCAACCGTTTGAATTTCTTTATTTATAGGAGCGGTATGTCTTATCTGGCCTAAGCCCAATTGATTTTTTAGATATTCTAAAAATTTCTCTGAACTCATCGGTTTTTTTAATTGGCCTATATAACCCGATCCTACATCTTGCCATGGATTACTTAAACTCGTGATAAAATAAGCTGCTTCTTCATAGGGGTGCGCATCTTTTAGTACCTGAATGATTTCATTTTCTAAATGGGATGGAAATAGCATGTCTACTCTTAATTCTTTCTCCGCCGAGGGAGCATTTTTTTTCCCTTGAAATGGGTTTGAATTTTCCGAAGGGGTAAAACGCCCCGTTCCCTCTGAACTAAAACTACAGGAACTATATTCTCCGATGTTTCCAGCACCTGCTGCATGCAATTTTTCCCTAACAATGGCTTCATGAGCTTCCGGTACAAAATAAATAAGGTTTTTAAGGGCGTTTGAAAAGGGTATTAGCACCTTGCCTTCTAAGCCTATTTTTTTGGCTAAATGATAGCTTACCCCCTTAGGCGCATGATCTAAATTGGTATGCGAGGCATAAAGAGCTATGGAATTCTGAATCGCTTTGATGATGGTTTTTTCCACATAATTCGCGCCCGTTATTTTTTTTAAACCTTTGAAAATGATGGGGTGATGCGATATAATCATATTGCATCCTTTTTGAATAGCCTCATCTACCACTTCCTCTGTGCAGTCTAAGCTAATTAGGACACCTGTCACTTTTGCTTCTTTTTGGCCTACGAGCAATCCTGAATTGTCATACGACTCTTGCCATGCAATAGGTGCCCATTTTTCCATGGCTGCACAAATATCTTTAACCAACATAAGTGAATTGTTTATCTGTTGCAAAGGTAAAATTCTTTACTTGTTGGCGAAATTAATCGTATATTTAAATAATTCTTAGTGAATCCCCATAATTTATGCGTTGCAGACCTGCACTAGTTCTAGTAGAACGAAATCACATTTTATTGATGAAGTACCAATACGGTACAGAATTTGTTTACAATTTACCAGGAGGTAACCCAGATCCAGGAGAAACTTTTCCCGAAACGATTATTCGTGAGTGCCAAGAGGAATTAGCGATCGAAGTGGAGGTTGGAAATATCTTAATGGTCGGGGAAATTTTAGCCTCAGAACAAAGAGAAGCTTCCGTTCATTTATTATTTGAAGGCAAAATTATTGCCGGTATTCCCTTGCTTCAAGCTGAACAAACCAGTGCCATCGAATTAGTTTGGGTATCCATTTCAGAGATTACTAAATTAAACATGTATCCCAATGTATCCATAGAATTACAGGATATGTTATTTCTTCAAAAACCGGGTAAGTATATAGGAGCTATTGATCAGCGATGGGTTTAATGGTTTTTGTCGGGTAGAGTTTTGTGCCTATAATTAGGCCAAAAATACTGGCAAGTAGGCCATACCAAACAGAAGGAATTTCATTCGGATGGATAAAATTGAAATAGATCCAGACCAAAAGCCCAGCCACCATACTGAGGTGCGAACCCATAGCGCTTGCTCTTTTCCACCATAATCCAGCATTTAAAGGGATAAATAATGATACTAGGCTAAAAGCGGATGCCTCACTGACTAATTCGAAAATATTTTGTCGACTAATCGCCATCCAAATACATGCTCCCGTGACTAGGACCACTGAAATTCTTATATAAAATAACACTTTTTTATCATCCGGATTTTTTAGGAGGGGTTTCAATAGATTTTCTCCCAAGACACTGGCAGGTGCTAAAATAGCTCCACTGGTGGTACTTAATAAGGCGGAAAGTAAGGCACCTAAAAATAATATTTGAATGCTGTAAGGAGTGAATTTCATCACAAGGTGTGGAATTAATAAAGCGTCCTCGGCCAATAAACTGGGATATAGCCGCACAGCAATCAGTGCGATTAACAAGGGAAGCATGGCGATACTCAAATACATGATTCCAGCTGCTAAACTGGCATTGGAGGCAACTTTGGCATTTTTTGCCGACATTACTCTTTGAAAGATATCTTGCTGGGGTATCGATCCTAAACCTATCGTCATCCAAGCTGCGCTGTAGGTCAACCAGTCCACCCAGGTATTTTCTTTGGGTATGAATCTGAAAAAACCGGTAGGTTGTTGGTCTATAAATAAACCCCAATCTGGAATTTTATCCATGAGTAAATAGGCCAAAAATAGCAGCCCAACAATTAAAATGATGTTATGTAGAAAATCAGTGATGGTAATGGACCACATGCCACCTAACAATGTATAGGTCATCACTAAAAGCGCCCCTATGCCTATTCCCATTTCGGTCGTAATGGGTAAAAGCAAATGCAAAGTCATTCCCAATGCGACTAATTGGGCTGAAATCCAACCAAAATACGAGGGGATCATGACGATTGCAGATAGTTTTTCGGACATCGCCCCAAACCTAATTCTAAAATAATCACTGAAAGTTAAAATGGGAAGCGGATATAGTTTTTTGGCGTAAATCGACCCTACGATGAGTAAGCCTAAGGCAGCTCCAAATGGTTCTTCTATAATAGCTAAAACTCCTCCATGAACAAATTCACGAGGAGCTCCTAGCATCGTCTCGGATCCAAACCAGGTAGCAAAAGTCACCATAGTCGCTAATGCAAAGGGGAGTGATCGACCTGCTAAGATAAAATCCTGTGCTGAATGGACTTTTTTACTAGCCCACCAGCCAACCAGTAGGTTTAATAGTAAATAAAAAATGACGAAGCCGACCAGCATAATTGTCTAAAATTTGAACCAAAATTATCGATTTTTAGGAGAACCTTTTACCTTTACTGAACATTGGAACTATTTATATGGCAAATCAATTTGTGCGGGGGGTATGTGTCATTGCCTTGCTGGCTAATTTATTTTCTTGTACCCAACTTCATTGGTCTAAATCTTTTCAAAAATCACCACTCTCGAAACAATCAAGTGGTGTATTCATTCAAGAATTAAGTACAGGTAAAGTGGTATTTTCTCATCAGGCAGATCAGTTTTTTATGCCAGCCTCGAATGCGAAATTAGCTACATTTTTAATGGCAAAATCTTTTTTGGGGGATTCTATCCCTTCATTTGCCTACTTTGAAAAAAAGGATACTTTGTTTTTTTGGGGAACGGGTGACCCGACCCAATTAAATCCCGCATATTCAAACACAACCTTGATTGATTTTCTGCAGAAATCTAACAAAGTAATCGTCTATGGTGCACCTCTTAATGAAATTCCACCTTTAGGGTCTGGTTGGTCATGGGATGACTACAATGATCACTATTCAGCAGAAATTTCGCCACTCCCCTTATATGGAAATCTCGTCCGTTTTTCAGTGAAAAATCGGGAATGGGAGGTTATTCCTCATTTTTTCAAATCAACAATTTCGGGAACTCACGCCTATAATTTTGTCCGCAGGGACCGGTTGGGAAATGAGTTTAGTATGCCAACCTTACGTTCAGACTTCAAGGGCCAACAAGTTCCATTTGTCACTTCCGCCGCTTTGACTGCAAAATTGTTGGCCGATACCCTTAAGAAAGACATTCTAGTTCAAAGGAAGGCAATGGATCCTTTGGCTAAAATTCATTATGCGGGCTTGCTGGACTCCTTGTATGTTCCCATGCTTCATCAAAGCGATAACATGATTGCAGAGCATATATTATTGTTGATAGGAGCAAAAAATCAATGGACTGGTGGGGCTCAAGAAGTTATCGCAAAATTAAAGAAGGAGTCGAATTTTGAATTTTTGAAGACTGTTCGTTGGGTCGACGGATCAGGTTTATCTCGATATAACCTATTTAGACCCATTGATTTTGTCGAGATTTTGATTGCTTTACACCAAAAAGTGGGCATGGATAAACTCAAATTTTTATTACCTCAAACGGGTCAATCTGGTAATTTGAAAAGTATCAAACTTAAATCAGCCAATCAAATTATTTGGGCTAAATCAGGTTCTTTTAGCAATACCTATGACTTGTCAGGCTTTTTCCAAAATTCAAAAGGGAAAATCTATGTTTTTTCAATGATGTCTAATTTGGCCAACCATTCCGTCTCGCAAAGCAAGCGAGATGTACTTGATTTTCTCCATCATTTGGATTAATTCTTCTCGAAGAACTGCGTGTAAATTCCATAAAGGAGGCCTACAAAAACGAGAACATGCAGGATGTTTTGTTGGTTTGCGTACAATGCCGGTTCCCACGGTTTCACCTCGGGCAATTGCCACTGCGAGAGGGTTGCCTAAAACTTTCTATTATGACTTAGTTCCCTTTTTCATTTTTCTTCAATACGTAATCAGCAATTAAAGGGAAATGGTCCGAATAATTGATATTTCGCAAGGTTCTAAATTGGATCACTTTCCAATCGTTAGAGAAAAATTGATTGTCGATTCGAACTAAATATGGACTTCTATTCAAGGTAAACCCAAATCCACGACCCGCTTCTTCAAATGAATTTTTCAAACGTTCTCGAATGGTTCCATAGGCCCAGCCATAGGGTGTTTCGTTTAAATCCCCGACGACAATCACTGGAAATTGACTTTGTTGGATTAATCGATTAATCTGATTCATTTCATCCCGATGGTGGATAAAGCCTTTTCTCAGTGATGCAATAATTCCTCTACCTTCTTTTTTGGCATCTTCATAATCTTGATCTCTAATTTTCCCCGTTACTTTTCCCACACGAATACCCATGGACCACAATTGGAGATTGATGATGCGTACCGTATCTTGTTCGATGACCAGGTCGGCCAACAAATAACCGTTGGCAGAATTAGCAAACTGTTTGCCCTCTTTATGAATGATGGGATATTTGGTAAAAATAGCCAATCCCATTTTTTCGTTTTCATCGAAAAGATCTTCTCTTAATGGGAAAAAAGCATAATTAGGATATTGCTCCGACATCATAGCGATGCTCCTGTATGGTTTTCGATCCGTGTTAGAATAAAACTCTTGAAAGCATTTTATGTCCGCGGAATAATCCAGCATGAAGGTTTTTAATTTGGTTAATGATTCTTTTTTTGCTTCATAATTATTGGAATACATGCCATACACATTATAGCTTAAAACTTTAACTGAATTTTTAGCAAGAGCATTAGGTTGATTAAAAACGATGCTTCTTTGAATAAAGCTATAGCCCAATAAAAGAACAGTCAGTGGCAATAATGCTCTTTTTGCCCGTTGGAATAGCCAAAATAATAATGAAATAAAACATAACACTTGGGCAAATGGCATTGTCATCATGATGAATCCGGCAAGCCAATGGTCGATGATGAGGGAATAACTTAGTAAATAAGTTAAAAGTGTGTACAGGCAGAGCGGTAAAGTTCCGAGCCAAATAAGCGAAGAAATGAACTTTTTTAGGAAAGATTTTTGACTTGATTTTGGAGAACTCGGCTTTCTCATATTCAAATATACGCATTGACTCGGAAAGGGAATGACATTTTATAATTTTTACGAAGAGGATTGTGTTTTTCAAAAAATATTTCTACTTTTGCAATCCCTTAAAACTACAATAGTGGTTGAAGGCATAAGCTTAAATTAAAATAGATCATTATGGCAAAGGTTTGTCAATTAACAGGAAAAAGAACTAGAGTAGGAAATCACGTTTCTCACGCTAATAATAAGACTAAACGTAAGTTTTTTCCAAACTTGCAAACAAAGAAATTTTTCTTAGAATCTGAAGGTGTTTGGGTTCGTATGAAAGTTTCTGCGAAGGCAATTCGTACCATCAATAAGAATGGTTTTGAGAAAACACTTATTCAATCGGCACGTAAAGGTACCTTGAGCGTATAGTTTTTAATAAAAAATTAACGAAATTAGCCTCCTTGAATTTCAAGGAGGCTTTTTTTATTTAGCTATGTTGACACCATCTGAACTTATCCGATACCAGAAGCAGTTGAAACTTCCAGAGTGGGGTATAGAGAAACAGCATATATTGAAGACTTCACATGTATTAGTCGTGGGAGCGGGCGGCTTAGGTGTTGGGGCCTTACCTTATTTAGCCGCTGCAGGGCTTGGTCATATCACTATTGTGGATCATGATGTGGTCGATTTGTCGAACTTAGGCCGACAAGTTATTTATACCTCTGCGGAGGTAGGGCAATCCAAAGCTCTATTAGCTCAAAAATATATAAAGAGCTTAAATCCTGAAATCAATGTCGAAAGCTTTCAAGTCAAATTGGCGCAAGAAAATGCGATTGAATGGATACAAAAAGCAGATTTGGTAATCGACTGTACGGATAATTTTACTTCGAGGTATTTAATCAATGACATTTGCGTTTCTTTAGATAAGCCATTTGTGTATGCTGCCATACATGCTTGGGAAGGTTTATTGAGCGTTTGCAATGCTTTATTGGCCGACGGAACACGTACTGCAACGTATAGGTGTTTATTTCCCGAGTCGCCTAACATGTCGGAGATTCCTACTTGCGATGAAGTGGGAGTTTTAGGATTTATTCCTGGGGTCATGGGCCTATTGCAAGCAAAGGAAGCTATTTTTTATTTGGCTGGTTTTACATCTCCAGCGCAAGGAGCGCTCCTCAGATGGGATGCACGTGATATGTCAATGAAGCACTTTAAAGTTGAAAGGGAACCTCATGCAGCAATGAATATTTTTCCGAAAAAGAATTTAGATGAAATTCGTGGCCTGACTGTTGACGCTGCATTTGCCTTATTGAAACAAAACGAAGCATATATCTTAGACGTACGGGAGCATGAAGAATTCGAAATAGCTTCAATCCCTGATAGCATACAAATACCGATGCACCAAGTTGCGGCTAATATCGCAAGCCTACCGATTCATAAAACGTGTATTGTTATGTGCCACCATGGCATGAGATCTGCTCATGTGATCCGATTTTTACAACAAGAAAAGGGAATGACTAACCTGTTTAATTTAACGGGCGGAATCGATGCTTGGTCTTTAAAAATTGACGCTAACATTCCTAGATACTAACAATATCTCCATATAAATCAAACTCCTCAGCTTTATTGATTTTGACATGGACAAAATCACCCAATCGTACATATTGTTCAGCAGGAATTAGAACTTCATTGTCCACTTCAGGGCTGTCAAATTCGGTTCGGCCAACAAAATAACCGCTCTCTTTTCGGTCGACTAAAACTTTCACTGTTTGGCCTACTTTTGCTTGATTCAATTCTTCCGAAATCGTTTGTTGGAGTGCCATGATCTCATCCGATCGCTCTTGTTTTACCTCCTCAGGCACATTATCCTCCACGGAATAGGCATGTGTATTTTCTTCATGGCTATAATTAAAGATGCCCAAACGGTCAAATCGCATACGCTCGACAAACGAATAGGTCTCTTCAAAATCTGCCTCAGTTTCACCTGGATACCCAGAAATCAGGGTGGTTCTCAAGGCAATGCCTGGAACTTTTTCTCGGATGGTCTCAATGAGTGCTTCCGTTTTTTCGCGCGTGATTCCTCTGCGCATATGCTTCAACATGGCATCTGAACCACTTTGTAAAGGCATATCTAAATAGCGGCAAATATTCTCCCGCTCAGCCATGGTATCAAGAATTTCTACAGGAAAGCCTGCCGGATACGCATATTGTAGGCGAATCCATTCGATTCCGTTCACATCTGAAAGTCGTTCTAACAACTCTTTTAGCTTGCGTCCACCTGTTTGGCCTCCTTTTAAATCTAATCCATAAAAGGTTAAATCTTGTGCAATCAAGATTAATTCTTTAGTTCCTTTTTTGGCTAGTGAGTTGGCTTCTAAAACCAATTCATCCATATTTCTTGATACGTGTTTCCCTCTCATGATGGGAATAGCGCAAAAGCTACAAGGCCGATCACAGCCTTCGGCAATTTTCAAATAGGCAAAATGAGCGGGCGTCGTTAGAAATCTTTCACCCACTAACTCATGCTTATAATCTGCCTTCAGTGCTTTCAATAATCTGGGTAATTCATTGGTGCCAAAGAAAGCGTCGACTAAGGGTATTTCTTTTTCTAAATCGTCCTTATATCGATGTGATAAGCAACCTGTGACGTATAATTTATCAATTTTTCCAGCTTCTTTAGCATCTACATACCGCAAGATGGTGTCAATCGATTCTTGTTTTGCATTGTCAATAAAACCACACGTATTGACCACAACAATGGATGCTGTGTCCTTTTTTGCCTCATGCGTCACCTCTAGGCCATTGCCTTTTAGTTGGGTATAAAGTACTTCCGAGTCAACGAGGTTTTTTGAACAACCTAAGGTTACGATGTTGATGGAGGCTTTTGGTTTTACTTTTGTTTTCATTTAATTCCAATTAGCACGCAATTTACGAAGAATTATGGGAGTTTTGTCCTCTCTTTTTTACGTGAAATATAGATTGAAGTATAAAAAATTTCATTTCTTTTAGTAGTATTGCAAATCATAAAACTTATTTAAAATGAAAAAACTGTTATTAACGTGTGCGCTTGTGACATTTGGATTAATGTCTTTTGCCCAAAATTTGAATACATTAACTGCCAAGGAGAAAAAGGCTGGGTTTCAATTATTGTTTGATGGAAAAACATTAACGGGTTGGCATACCTATAATAAACCAGGCATGATCGGTAATTGCTGGACTGTGGAGGATGGCATCATTTCTTTTGATATGACTAAAAAAGAGCGCGGGGATCTAGTAACGGATGCAGAATTTGAAAATTATGATTTTACAGTGGAATGGAGAATTTCAAAAAATGGTAATTCTGGAATTATTTTCAATGTAACAGAAGATCCTAAATACCACAGCTCTTACAACACAGGACCTGAAATGCAAGTTCTTGACAATGATGGCCATCCTGATGGAAAAATATTTAATCACCGTTCCGGTGATTTATATGATTTAATTAAGTCATCTTCTGAGCCTGTTAAGCCAGTAGGAGAATGGAATACCGCGCGTATTGTATGTAACCGTGGTTTGCTTCAACAATATCTGAATGGTGTAAAAGTGGTAGAAACACGTTATGATGATGCGAATTGGAAAACAATGATTGCTGGGTCTAAGTTTAAGAATATGCCGGCCTTTGGATTAAATATGAAGGGCCGCATTGCACTTCAAGATCATGGGAATCCTGTTTGGTTTAGAAATATTAAGATCAAGAAATTATAATTTTGTATCAGCTATAAATAAAAAGATCCGCACAGAGTGAGCGGATCTTTTTATTTGAAATACTGCAAGATTTCATCCGTAATCATCTGATGTCCTTTCTCATTCGGGTGATTTACTTGAGACATATAGTCGATTAAGTTAGCCCCACTTTTCACTTTATTTTTGTACAATGCGTAGGTATCGATCAGGCCGATTTGAAAGCTCTTCGCGAGTGCTTTGATTTGGTTAGCATGTTGGTCTAAAATCGAAAGATCATCCTTGATGTCCACTCGTTGATCTGGACTTGGGGTCAATAAAATAACTTTTATATTTTTGTCAAGCGCCAAGCGAATCATTTTTTCCCAGGCTGTTTTAGCTCTTTCCAAACCCATTCCTCGATCATTCAGTGCGTAATCAATAAACAATACATCGGGCTTATGTGTCAGCACATCAGCCTCAAATCTTTTTAAACCGCTCTCTGAATTTTCTCCTCCGATCGACGTATTGATGACGTTGACGACGGCCAGTGGGTAAGCTGATTTAATGTCTTTTAAAACCAAAAAAGGGTAAGATGCCAGCGTATTAACGGTGGGTGTTTTAAAGTATCCAGCCGGAACAGAATGACCATGAAAAACTAAGTTGATCGTCCTGTTTTTAGGCCATTCCACTAACATCTCTGCTTTGATTTTTTCCAAGTAACTTGCCTTGGAAGCAATTTCTTGTCCATGCAATTGGGACACGCCAAACATCAGAAAGGTAAAAATCAAGTATCTGAATTTCATGATCATTAATTTAAAAAGATTTCATCGACAAGTAACAGGGCTCTTTTATCTTTCGCTCCGTGCCATTGTGGAATTTTCTCAAGTGGTTTTGCAATGATTTTTAATTCGCTAAAACTGGTCGGTTTGAATTTCACATCGATGGCATATAACTCGTGGAATCTCGTTTCCTTAGGAACGGGAACTTTCATCATATGAATTCGCTTAAATGGACCATTTGCATTTGTTTTTCCCCATATTTCGATGGATTGAGGCGGGAAAATTCCTGTGCTTAGCTCTTCCATAATCCGTAGGGAAACAATGGAAATGGTTTTTGGAGTTTTGAAATTTAAATTTAACTCCATGTCATTATTTCGTACGCCGGTCCAAAAATTAGCCCATGCAGGAGCGTTGGCACTAAAGGTTCCTAGGTCCCGGTCGAAAAATGATTTTGGCCCATTGGCTTTATGCACCCGATTTAACGGCAACACGACCGTTACACTATCAGGTGTAATCGCACATTTGTAATATTCGAAAACCGCTTCATCACTCCCGATCCAGCCGGACTTAAAGGCTCTTGCTCGAATTCTTGTGTTGGAATTAATTTTCACTTTTCCATCAAAAATGGCTGATTTTACACTATCAATAGGTGTGCCATCCATGGTATAACGTATCTCAACCCCCTTAATCGTATGGAATAAGGTCAATGGCGCTTCGGTATCAAAAATAGTCGATGTATTTCTTAACTCGGGTGGATTTAGTTTTAATGGATTTTTGCCGTCATCTTTAAATCCACCTATAATTTGGACCGTTTTAAATTTAGCCGATAATGCTTTGAGATCATCCGTAGTGAGTGGTGTATCCCAAAGATAAATAGCCTGAAGCTTTTTCAATCCTTGCATGGCTATTTGTAAATCTGGGTAATTCATCTGCGTTCCCGAAAGCGAAATGCTTTTTAAATGGGTTAACTTATTTAGCGCCAAAAGACCTTTAGCCGTAATATTGCTAAAGTTTAATTCCAATCGCTCTAAGTTTTCAAATTGGGCGATGGTCAACAAATCGGAATCTTTAACGGGCATTTTTGCTACACTTAGAAAAATGATTTGTTTTTTTATGGCCACTAATTCCTCTAGCTTTTTAGAATTAAATTCATTTTTATTGAAAATGTGTACTCGCAAGGCTGGAGAGTTTTTGGCCAATGGGGCAATCGTTCTGTACTCGTTCGTTAATTCGTCTATCGTTTCCTGACTCGCTTCAGAGAAATCATAATTTTGAGACTCATCATTGATGGAAACAAATAACTTATTTCCCACTAATCTTAATGAATCTGATGCTGGCAAATCAATTAATTTTTTGGTAAATGTTGCATTTACTTTGATCCAAAGAGATAAAATCATTTTCTCTTCATCGGTTAATTGAGGCTGCCCTGAGACCGGCATATGTTTTTTATCCTCTAACGGAAGGTGAATTCTTTCTAATAATAGACTTATTTCTGGTTTTCCAGTCACAAATAACTTGCCTGATTTACCTCCCTTTAAAATACCTTCTCTGCTAGATAAATCAAGTTCCCCTTTTTTCTTATCGGGGTTATGACAGCTTATACATTTTTTATCTAAAATCGGCTTGACCATGTGATCAAATACTCTTGCGTCTTCTAAGTAAATTTGTTTTCCTTTTTGGAACGGTTCCAAAACAAAACCGTCTCCATGTGTAAGCTCTGATCCAAAATGGCCGGTTGACACCAGTAAAAGGGAAATAAATCCAATTAAAATTCGCGAATTCAATGGTTGGTAAATAGGTAAATTCCTGAGCCAATAGGCGCCACTAAATACGATAAACAAAGACACGGCGGTCCACTTATGCCAGAATAAAGTATCTCCTGAATAACCTGACTCTTTCGAAAGTAATAAGCCAAAAATAGTGGTCAGGCCAGCGAGGGCTGCGCCTACAATCCAAAGATCAGTCATCCAACGCTCGATCGACTCGATAAATGGATTTTTTTCTAGGCTAAATCGGAAATACTCCCAGGCCATTAACAAAACCAATAAAACGATTGGGAAATGTAGGACTAGCGGGTGTAATCGACCGAATGACTGTAGCCAAGTAGGAACAACGATTTGATCCTCAAAGGCTAATAAAAACACTAGAAATACTGCAGATATGAGTACAAATTGTTCAACAATACCCCTCCATTTTTTATTCATACTCAACCTAGCTTAAGATATCTCTAACTACTTTTCCAGAAATGTCGGTTAATCGATATCGCCTTCCTAAATGTTTGAAGATTAATTTCTCGTGATTTAAACCTAATGTATGCAATACTGTTGCTTGGAAATCATGGACATGGACAGGGTTTTTAATGATATTGTAGCCTAATTCATCGGTTTCACCGTAGACCATACCCGGTTTGATTCCACCACCTGCCATCCAAATACTGAAACATCTTGGATGATGATCGCGGCCATAATTTTCTGGGGTCAATTTTCCTTGGCTATAGCTAGTGCGTCCGAATTCCCCACCCCAAATCACTAATGTCTCATCCAATAAACCTCTTTGTTTTAAATCGGTTACTAAGGCAGCAGAAGCTTGGTCCACATCTTTGGCTTGGCTTTTAATCTCAAAAGGAAGATTTCCATGTTGGTCCCAACCTTGATGATATAATTGAACAAAGCGTACGCCATTTTCTGATAATTTACGGGCCAATAAGCAATTGGCCGCAAAGGTACCCGGAACTAAACAATCAGGACCATAAAGCTTGACGATATCGTCGGATTCTTTCGATAAATCCATCACTTCAGGAACAGCCGTTTGCATCCGGTAGGCCATTTCATATTGCTTTACTTTGGCTGTAATTTCTGGATCCCCAAATTCCTCGTAGGACATTTGGTTTAATTGGGCCAGTTGGTCCAACATTTCCCTACGTTCGCCCCTGGCCATTCCCGCAGGATCTTTGATGTATAAAACGGGATCTTCTCCTTTAGAAAATTGGACGCCTTGGTGGATTGAATCTAAAAATCCATTCGACCAAAGTTTGGAATACACTCCCTGCCCATTCCCAATTCCCCTCGATAATAAAACCGTGAAATCAGGTAAATTTTTGTTTTCGTTTCCTAAGCCATAACTTAGCCAAGCACCCATGCTAGGCCTGTTTCCTTGTTGGGACCCCGTCTGTAAAAAAGTCAGGGCCGGATCATGGTTGATGGCTTCTGTGTACATCGACCTCACCACGCATATATCATCCACAATTTTGGAGGTATATGGCATGATATCACTAATCCAAGTCCCAGATTTACCATATTGCTTGAAATTTGCAAAAGAGGCGGCTAATGGAAATGTAGCTTGATTCGCTGTCATTCCTGTCAGTCGCTGCTCTCCACGCACGGATGGAGGTAAATCCATTCCATACATCTCACATAATTTGGGTTTGTAATCAAAGGTCTCCAATTGAGATGGAGCTCCGTTTTGAAACAAATAAATAACACGCTTCGCCTTAGGAGCAAAATGAGGAATGCCTGGTGTGAATCCTGATTCTTCGCGATCGCCACCATTGAGCAAACCGGGAATCATCAAAGAACCCAAGGCCACACTTCCCAAGCCTAAACTCATCGTGGAAAGGAATCGTCTCCGATTAAAATTCAAACCATGTTCTAATATTTCCTTCTCCATAGCTTAAGATTTAGTAATGGTTTCCTCTAAATTATAAATGGTATTAACGACGCGCATCATGGCAGCTAAAAGTTTTTTGTCTACGTTGGCCGCGATCGGATATTCGCCCACCGCTAAAATTTTGCTTGCTTGCCCTGGAGTAATTTTAGCTCTTTGGCTCAGAAAGTAGGTATTTAACACGCTCAATTCTTTTTCAGACGGATTGCGGCAAACAATCATTCGGAAAGCCTTTTTGATTTTATCCGAAGGGATACTTTTTTCCGTTAATAATTTGGCAGCTAAAACTCTAGATGCCTCCAAAACCGTTGGGTCATTCAGCATCATCAGCGCCTGCAATGGGGTATTCGTTTTCAGCCTTTTTACTTCACATAAATCTCGATTACTGGCATCAAAAATACTCATCGTCGGCGGTGGAACGGTCCGCTTGATTAACGTATATATACCTCGTCGATAAAGACTTTCGCCATGATCTTGCACATAAATCGATAATAAACCCCTTCCAGAAGTTGCCCCTTCCCACAATCCTGGTGGCTGATACGGTTTAACGCTCGGGCCACCGATTTTAGGAACCAAAAGCCCACTGCTGGCGAGAACGATGTCTCTGATGTTTTCAGCATTTACATGGTAACGTGATGACCTGGATAAATAGATATTCTCGGGATCTTTGGCTAATTTTTCGGGGGTGGTAATGGCTGATTGTCGATAAGTTGCAGAAGCAACCATTTGCTTCACTAGGCGCTTGACATTCCAGCCATGTTCCATAAAATCAACGGCTAGCCAATCCAATAATTTAGGATTGGTCGGCAATTCACCTTGCATACCAAAATCCCCAGTCGTTTTAACGATGCCTTTCCCAAAAAACTCTTGCCAAATCTGATTGACAAAAACTCTGGCCGTTAATGGATTTTTTCTGTCAAATAGCCATTTGGATAACCCTAATCTATTTTGTGGATAATTTTTATTGAACGGCAAAATGGAATTAGGAGTACCTGGACTCACTTCATCACCAGGCGCATCATAGGCACCCCGTTTTAAAATGAATGTTTTTCTTGCCGTGTCCATATCGGTCATGACCGAAACAATCAGGCGATTTGTGTCTTGTTTATTTATGAACTTCAAGATGTTTTTAACATCATCATTGCTGATTTCCATTAAAGGTTTTTTCGCATAGGTCTCTGGACCACCGATTACTGATTCGATGCCAACCTCTTTAATGTTATTAAAAAAGGCAAACATTTTGTAGTAATCTTTCTGAGAAAATGGATCGTATTTATGATCATGGCAATGTGCACATTCTAAGGTCATGCCTAAAAACGCTTTGCCAAATAAATCATTCCGGTCCGTCACATAACTCAAGCGATATTCTTCTTGAATCACTCCACCTTCTTCGGTAATTTTATGATTTCGGTTGAAACCTGTGGCGAGCAATAACTCTTTCGTTTGATTAGGTCTCGCTGGATTGATCAAAAAGTCGCCAGCCAGTTGCCAAGTAACAAACTGGTCATAAGGCATATTTTTATTTAAGGCATAAATGACCCAGTCTCTCCATGGCCATTGAGTTCTATATCCATCATCTTGGTAACCATGAGAATCCGCATATCTAGCTAAATCAAGCCAATAAATAGCCATCTTTTCCCCATAGGCTGGATTTCTCAAAAGCTCATCCACCATTTTTTCATAGGCATTTGGGCTTTTGTCCGCCATAAAACGATCCATCATAGAAAGGGTAGGAGGCAAGCCGGTTAAGTCGATGCTAAGTCGCTTTAATAAGCGCTCTTTATCAGCTTCTTCATTAGGCTTTAACCCTTTTTGTTCTTGTTTTTCTGCGATGAAATAATCGATTTCATTTCTGGCCCAAGACTCATTGTCTATTTCGGGTAAAGCAGGTTTTTTAGGAGCGACAAAAGACCAATGTTTCTCATATTTTGCCCCTTGTTTAATCCATTTTTTAATGACCGAAATCTCATACCCACTTAATTTCAGGTTGGACGTCGCTGGCGGCATTAATTTAGTTGAGTCCTTGGTGGTCATTCGTAAGAAAGCCACTGATTCATTTGGTTCACCTGCTACCCAAGCATGAGCTCCTGGATTTTCTTTTAATGCTTGGAATGCTAATGCTGGATCATCTAGGCGTAAGCCTGCTTGGCGCTTTTTAGCATCTGGTCCATGACATGCAAAGCATTTATCAGATAAAATGGGACGCACATCAAAATTATAACTAATCTCATTCGGCATCTCTTCCTCAGATTCCTGCACACCCGAATTTCGATTGCATGCATTAAATGTCCAGGCAATGGAAATTAAAACAACTGAAAATAGGAGTAATTTTTTATGTTTCATTAGGCCAAAAGATCTTGTACTGCTTTTCCTTTTCCATCCGGTGTGGTATAGAAAGGTCGTTTTTCGATTTCATATTGAGTATCCGGTTTGATACCTAGGGCATGGTAAATCGTTTGATGGATGCCGTCAATTTTGACTGGATTTGTGATAGTCTTACATGGACGCTCATCCGCTGTTTTGCCATACACATGGCCTTTCTTGATACCTCCACCCCACATTAAAATTGAACATCCATCCGTAAAGTGACGGTGCATTCCGTAAAACTTAATGTCATTTAGGATTTCAGGTTGTTTCACTTGTTCCTGAACTTTAAGGTCTGGTCGGCCTTCTACCATCATGTCCCGACTAAATTCACTGGCTAAAATAACAAGGGTACGATCCAAATGACCTGTTTTGTCCAAATCTTTAATTAATTGGGCAATAGGTCCATCGATCATCCGCTTCATTCCTTCTAATCTGGTATGGCCATTTTCATGCGTGTCCCAACCGAAAAACGGCTCATATTCCGTCGTAACACTAATGAATCTTGCCCCTTTTTCAGTTAATCTACGTGCTAATAAACAACCCAAACCAAAACGACCAGTATTGTAAATATCATAAATTTCTTTTGGCTCAGTACTCAAATTGAAGGCCTTGGATTCTGGCGAATTCAATAAAATATAGGCCTGCTCCATGGAACGACGCAATGATTCTTTCTGATAATCACTGCCATATTCTCCATGCGCACTTTGCGAGATTAAATTATTGTATAATTGATTCCGACTTTCAAATCGCTTCATGTCCATTCCCACCGGTGGACGCACACTTTCTAAACCTTGACTTGGATCCGGAATCAAAAATGGTCCGTGCTCATTGCCCAAAAATCCTGCGGTATGAAATGCTTTTAATTCTTCTGCTTCACCCACCGTAAAGCGTTGTCCTATGTCGATAAAGGAAGGAATTACAGGATTTTTAGGTCCTAATTCTTTTGAAATCCATGCTCCAATATGTGGTGCGGCTACGGATTGAGGGGGTTCGTAACTAGTATGCCAGTGGTACTGATGACGCGAGTGTAGGATGTGACCTAAATCTGCGGCCACATAAGACCGAATCACCGTCCCTTTATCCATCACACTTCCCACAGATTGAAGACCTTCTGAAAAGTTAACCCCATCGATGGCCGTTGGCATCGATTTGAACGTACTTAACACCCGATTGCCCTCCATTCCTTTTTCATAAGGAGTATATCTTTTTGGGTCAAACGTTTCCGTATGGGCCATACCACCGGCCATCCATAATAAAATAACGGTATCAGCTGTAGCCGCTTTTTTGGCTAATGGGCTCGTTGGATCCGCCATTAAACTCGCAATAGGAGAGCTCATCCCCAAAGCCGCGATGGTAGCAGCGCTGGTATTTTGCAAAAACTCACGTCTATTCCATTGGTTTTTCATGACAAAATGATTAGATAATTAATTGAAATTCAGGGAGTAAAGTAACTGCCCAAACTAAATCCTGTATACCCTCCACACTTGGCTTTTTCCCGATATATTTTACCGCTAAGGTCATTTCTTTAAGGCTAGGCTCTCTTCCTAAAGCCTTCAAATATAGGGCTTTCACAAGAGATTCTCCTGTTTGATATTTTTGCGCCCAAATTTCAGCTCCTTTTCGAAGGGATACATTGAATTTGTTGCCATTGGTCAACTCCAAAGCCTGAAGTAAATTGGCCTGCGAAATACGACTAGTGGAAACATTTTCTCGATTGGGTCTTCCTAAGGCAGTTAAAAAAGGATCGTTTTTGACTAAGGACGCTCGGGCAAATGGAATATCATTTTTAATATCGGCAGGCAACATTTTTTTAGCTAAGGCAGAATCCGTATAGATTGGATAAAAAGATTGACTGACCGCATCGGCAAACTGCTCAGCAGTAATTCTTCGTTTCATGATTCCTTTGAAAACAAAGTTGGTAGCAGTCAGCATTTGGGCTTCTTTAAGTCCTACAGCAGGTGTTTGATACGTTTTAGAAATTAAAATTTGACGCATTAACCGCTTCATATCATAGCCATTCGCGGTGAAGTCGGAGGCTAGCCAATCTAATAAATCTTGGCTCCAAGGTTCATTGTCCATCATGTCAACGGGCTCCACAATTCCCCTTCCCATTAATTGGGCCCAAACCCGATTTACTAATGTTCGGTATAAACGGCCATTTTTCTTTTGAACTAGAATGTCAGCTAAAGACACTAATCGCTCCGCCGTAATGTTGGTCTCTTTAATTTTTCCTAGGGAATTATACAACACCCCATAACCAGCCATACGGCCCGTAGGCAAATCGCAACGGTGAATTTCTAAGGTTTTACTTGAGAATACATTGGCAAAAGCATAGGCGTCGTCCAACTTCCAATCGCTGATAAAACTATCGTGGCAGGAGGTACATTTTAAGTTCAATCCTAGGAGCACTTGGGATACGTTTTGTGCTGCTTGCATTTCAGTACTTTGGCTCGAGTTAATCGTTCCGCGCCATTTAATCCCCCGGATAAACCCTTCAGATTCTTTGGTCGGACTTATGAGTTCTTTAACAAAAGTGTCGTATGGTTTATTGTTTTTTAATGAGCCGTAAAGCCATCTAGTTATTCCAAATCGGCCATTCGTAATGTAACCCGTTCCTGAATAATCATTGCGAAGGGCATCATTCCAGAACGTCAACCAATGTTGGGCATATCCTTCATTGTTGGCTAAAAGCTTGTCAACTAATATTTCTCTTTTATTCGATCGAGGATCAGCGACAAAAGTGCTGATCGTTTCTGGGCTAGGGATTAAACCGGTAACATCTAAATAAACCCGACGAATATACGTTTTGTCATCTACGGATTTTTGCCAAGAAATTTTATTTTTCTTAAAATATTCATTGACAAATAAATCAATTGGTTGATTTAATCCTGCAGTAGCTTTTGGTAAAGCGGGCATTCTAGGCTCCAATGCAGCCACTCGATACAAACTTTTTTCTGGACCTGAAGGCCAAGGTGCACCTTGTTGGATCCAGTATTCCAACATAGCAATGTCCTCTTTGCTTAAACGTTTGCCTTTGGTAGGCATCGCATCATCATGGCCAAAGGGAAGTTTGACGCGACGTATCATATCACTTTTTTCAGGATTTCCGGCAACTAAAATTGGGCCATTTTCGCCTCCCTTAAATATAAATTCTTTTTTGTCTAAGCGCAATCCACCTTTTGTTTTGGTGGCATTATGGCAAGCATAACAGTTATGCGCCAATATCGTTCTAACGTTGATATTTAATTCTTGTAATTGGTTCGCGTTTAAAACCTCTGGCGCCTTAACTGGCATTTCAGATGTATTCATGATTCGATCTTCAGAAGAACCCGATTTTTTAACCGAGCTACCACTATCTTCCATCTCTTCTGCTTGATCGATAGCGGCTGTTGGCGGTGCAGATTTCAAAGCTACACCAGGCCAAGGAGCCCCTTGTTTTACCCACAATTCTAATATTTCAATTTCTTTTTTGCTTAACCTTTTACCTTTGGTGGGCATGGCGTCATCATCACTTGCAGGAAGTTTAATCCGACGAATCATTTCACTTTTTTCAGGATGGCCAACGACCACGGCTGGACCTTCTTTACCCCCTTTTAATATATAATCTAATGCATCTAAGCGTAATTTCCCTTTTGATTTTTTGATGCTATGGCAATCGTAGCAGTGATTTGCTAAGATATTTCTAGCTTCAATACCTAAATCTTGTTTTTGATTAAGGTCAATTTTACCTTGTAATTTCTCCACATTGAGTGAAGGATTTAAAGCAATTTTTTGAGTTTTTTCTTCTTTGGTTAGATCTAAATAATCTTCTCCGTGGGTTAGCATGGCGCCATAATGCCCAGCAAAACTGACACCCAAAACAGTTAAAAATAAGAGTAATCGGTAGCTTTTTGATTCTTTAGAGATGAATGCATAAAGCGTTAATGCTGATAAAATAGTGGTTACAATACCAGACCATTGGTGAATAGTGATGGTATTTCCTGTGTAATCGTCTTGATTAATTAAAATAAATCCTAGGCCAACGGCCAGAGCTGCGGTGATGGTACCCACCCACAAAATTATGCCAATGGCAGATTGAAATTGGTCTGATTTTTTTCTCCAAGCTATGCATTCAAGTAATAGGCCTACCCAAAGTAAACTGATGGGAAAATGAACGACCAAAGGATGTAGCCGACCTAAAATTTGCCAAATGTCTTCAAGTAAATTATTTTGCACTGCTAGGTAATTATTTTAATAGGCTTTAAAAACTTGCGATGCAAACCTTTTCAGATTTACATCGCAAGTGAAATTCAACTATAAATATAATGAATGGATCAATTATAGATACCCTTGATTTTGAGTTAATTTTTTATTAATCAAAATTTGAGGAGCTGGAATTGGCAAAAAGTATTCAAAATCAGAATACACATAATCTAAAGCATTGAAAGCAATTCCACCTCTAGCCACAGTAGGGTTTGCTTTTTCTTGTGCTCCGTGAGCATTCATGAAAGCAGTCAATTGTGTCGGTGTGAGAGTTCTTTGAAGATCAAACCAACGGTGATTTTCGAAAGCTAATTCAACGCGTCTTTCTTTTAATACGGCTGTTCTGAAAGCATCTTTGGATAAACCTTCAACAGCTGCTAAGCCGGCTCTTTTTCTTACTTGGTTTAAGTAACCATACGCCTCTGCATCAGGTCCCGACGCTTCATTGATGGATTCTGCTAGCATTAATAACACGTCAGCATATCTCAATACAGGCCAGTTGTTATCCGTACGACCCGTAATGGTGTGCGTGTACTGATACTTGCTTACATATGGGATGCCAACAAAAGTTCCGTTCAAGGTATATCCCGGTTGTACAGAAATTGCTTTCCTAAGGTCTCCAGCTTCATATGCATTGATCATATCACGTGTTGGGATATTTCTTCCACCAGGAGTTGTATTAGCAAAACCTGTAACAGATCCAGCAGAAAGTCTTGGTGCAAAAACATACATGAAGTTACTTTGCTCCCCTAAATCATTTCCTCCTTGGTATTGTACCTCAAAAATAGATTCTACCCCATTCTTTCTAGCGGGATCAAAATTGTCCTTATAGTTTGCATTTAATGAATATCCCAAAGAAGTTACTTGCTTTAAGGTAGTACTAGCCGCAGCATAATTTTTCTGTGTTAAGTGTACTTTTCCCAGCAAACTTAAGGCAGCACCTTGTGTAGCGCGACCTCTTAAAGTAGCCCTAGCGGGAAGCAATTTAGATGCATCAGCTAAGTCTGCTAAGATTTGCTTGTACACATCTGCTTGTGGAGACCTCACTAAATCAAAGGACTCATTTGGATTTGTTAACGTTTTGGTAGCCAAAACTACATCGCCAAAATAGCGGACCAAATTGAAGTAGTGATAAGCACGAAGAAATTTAAACTCTCCTTCCAAAACCCCTTTAGCAGTTGCATCAATTTTACTAGCTGCTAATTTTTCCAATGCATAATTAATATTATACATTGTGGAATAATGGTTATTCCAAAGAGCGTTAATTTCACCGTTACCTTGGTTTACGGTAGAGTATTCAAAAGCTTCCCAACCAGCTGCACCTCCACGATCTAAGGGATTAAAATCAAAGGTGGTATTATCCGACATCATTTCTTGTTGGATGTAGGCTGAGTTAGTTATCGTTTGTAACTGGCCATATACACCATTCAAGGCTTGCTCGAACTGAGTCTGATTTTGATAAAACAAATCACGACCAATTCTCGTAGGATCGGTGGTTTTTAGAAAGTCCTCTTGACACGATATCTGTGTCAAGCAAAGGGACAAGATGATATAAAATGATATTTTTTTCATGTTTCGATTCATTATAAGTTTAATTTGATACCTACCGCTAATGTACGTGGAACTGGATATGACTCATCGTCATTATTCAAATCTGTACCTCCTCTAACTCCCGCATCTGGGTTGTTACCTGGGTAGTTAGTAAATAAGAATAGGTTATTAGCTGTAAAGAAAATACGTGCATCACTGAATACCGATTTCAATTTAGGTAATGTGTAGCCTAGTGTAATTGCTTTCAGCCAAATATGACTACCATCATAAACATAACGCTCGCTACTTTCACGTGACCACTTAAAGTAGTTAGTACCTCCTTGAGAGTTCTTCGCATTTGGATTAGATCCAGGATTTGCAGCTGAACGCCAGCGATCTTTTGCTTTTGTTAACACGTTAAATACACCATCCATATTCATGGTGGATGCTTCGATGTTACGGTAGATATCAAAATTTTGAGCTCCAACAAATAACACGTTTAAGTCAAAATTACGGTAGTCTGCTGCAACAGTCCAACCCCATGTGAAGTCAGGGTTTGGATTACCAATTTCTACCATGTCTTGGGTATCGTAAGAAACAACACCGTCTCCATTCGTATCAGCAAACTTCATACCCCCAGGGATCACACCATCTTGCTTAGCCCAAGCATCGATTTCTGCTTGTGTATTGAAAATACCCATTTTCTTGTATCCATAAATCATACCAATCGGTCGGCCTACTTTGTTTACGTTATAACCTCCGTAGAAACTACCGCCAAACAACATGTCATTGGCACCTTTGATTGCTAAGATTTTACTTCTGTTCGCAGAAATGTTAAAATTAGTTCTGAAGTTTACAGGTCCAAGATTTGATCTATAATCAACACTTAATTCAATACCTTTATTTTCTACTTGGCCAATATTATCCAAACTGGTTGTGAAACCGGAAACTGCTGGGATCGATACTGGAAGTAACATGTCGTTCGTCAACTTTCTATAGTATTCAAACGTGAAGGTCAATTTGTTATTAAACGTAGCTAAATCCAAACCTAAATCTAATTGATCTGATTTTTCCCATTTCAATGAAGAGTTGGCAAATGCACTAATTACTTTACCCGGTGCAAATGAATTGTTTAAGATGTAGTTGTTTATTCCAACGAAAGCTAAACTTGGGTAATTACCGATGTTGTTATTACCTGTCACACCCCAGCTCGCACGCAATTTCATGTCATTAATAAAAGTCAAATCTTTCATAAACGATTCCTCAGAAACTCTCCATCCCAAGGATGCTGCAGGGAAGTCTCCAAACTTATTGAATTCACCAAAACGTGAACTACCCTCTCTTCTGAAAGATGCTGACAATAAATATTTGTCTTTGTATGAGTAGTTAGCACGCGCAAAATAAGCCATTAAAGTCCAACCATTCTCGTATGAGTTAGCTGATCTAATCGAGGCAGCACCAATGTACCGAACTAAATCGTCAGGGAATGTATTTCCTGCTCCATCTATTCCGTATAAATTTTCTTCTTGAGCTGTGAAACCAAGCATTGCATCCACTTTTTGATCTTCACCTATTTTAGGATTGTAAGTCAATAATTGGTCAAATGAATAGTTGAACAATCGGTCTGTGATATCTCTAGCTGTAGCAATCCTTGGAGGTGCACCCGCCTGTCCTGATGCCACAGAGGCTCCAATGGTCGAAGGCACATATTCCTTAAATGCATTGTAGTTCAATTTTGTATTGGCTGAAGACCTAAACTTCAATGAAGGCAAAATAGTGAATTCTGCAAAAGCATTCGCTAACACATCAGCAATATTTCTTTTTCGAGTAACATTTTGAAGCAAAAATAAGGGATTTGGAAAACCAAAAGCTCCGTCAACTCCACCGATATAAGGCCTCATAGATCCGTCAGCGTTATAAATAGGTTCACGTGGATCCATTAAAAGAGCTCCTCCTACTAATGCGCTACGTCCGTCTGTATTGGCAATGTTTTGCTTCGTGATACTTCCGTTTACGTTTAAACCTACATTTAAGAAACTATTAACCTGGCCTCCTATGTTACTACGAATAGAAACACGCTCATAATCTGTATTAACAATAGAACCTGTCTCTTTGTAGTACCCTACTGAAAACATTGACTTCATCGTTCCTTTTCCTGATGAGATCGTTAAGTTGGCATCCGTGTAAGGCGCATTATTATTTAATATCGCCCCGAACCAATCCGTTGAAAATTTGGTTTGCTCTGGATATCGAAAGCCTATTGGCACATCTTCTAGCGTTGGTTCTTTTTGCTTGAAATATCTAAAGTTATCTTCAAATATTTCCTTTTTGAATTGCGCAAATTCTACCCCATTTAATACGGGCGTTCTGCGAGACATAGGGATGTTTTGAATTCCATGATCTAAGGTAAAGTTGATGTTAACTTTTCCTTCTTTCGCATTTTTGGTATTAATTAAAACTACACCATTCGATCCTCTTGCACCATAAATTGCTGTAGAAGCCGCATCTTTTAAGATGGATATACTTTCAATATCATTCGGGTTAAAGTTTTGACCTACAGAGGTACCCACAACAAAACCGTCGATTACATACAATGGATCACTACCAGCTCCTAGGGAACCGACCCCACGTACACGAACCTCAAATAATCCACCTGGAGTACCGCTCTTTTGCTTTACGGTAACACCTGCTGCACGTCCTTGAAGCATTTGGTTTAAGTTGTTAGCCGGTTGCTCACCAATATCTTTCATCCCAATCACTGAAATGGCTGAAGTGATATCCTGCTTTCTTTGAGAACCATAACCCACGACAACTACCTCAGATAGCTCTTTTAAATTATCTACTAAAGTTACGTCAATGACTGAACGGTTACTAACTGTTTCAGACTTACTATTCATCCCTACAGATGAAAAAACAAGGACTGAATTTGCCCCTGAACTTACTTTGATGGAATAATTACCATCAGCACTAGTAACGCTACCATTGCTGGTCCCTTTTTCCGTTACGGAAACACCAGGAATTCCTGTCCCGTCAGATGAGCTAACTTTTCCTTTCACTTGCAGACTTTGTGCAAATCCTTGGAAAATCAATAGCATCATGAATAATGTTAATTGAATTTTTTTCATAGAAATGATTTTAGGTTAAAAAAAATAGAATGTAAATATATATTTTTTGGGCGATTAAACTATCCTTGTACTACATAAGGATAGTTCTATTATTTATCAAGATATTAGAATAAAATGAGCGCCGGTGTTATAATTTGACACCTTTTTAGCTTTGGAGGCAAATTAACTGATGTTAATTCTAAATAATTATATAAAAGGATGAAAATAATAATGCATTCGTTGATGAGGCTGCTGGATATTTAAGATGTAAAAAATCCACCATTCGGCTAAGAATGGTGGATATCAATTAAGCTTGTTTAAAACTTAGGTTGTTAAAATCCGATGCCCGTTGTTTTAGTTTGCACGCGAAGTAAATTCATATCAGCCGTAATAAATAAGGTCTTCCCGTCTTCACCGAAGGCACAGTTGGCAGTCGCCGACCCCGCCTCAATCCTTCCTAATAATTTACCCGCTGGACTGATAATTAAAACACCCCCTGGACCAGTCGCCCATAAATTACCTTCTTTGTCTACTTTGAACCCATCGGGAGCACCTTTCCAGCCTTTTTTTGCTAAGGGTCCTGCATCGTAAAATACTTTTCCTGTTCCTAAATTCCCATCTGGAAGCACTGGATAGGCCATCCAAATTAACCCTTTCATGTCGGACTGTCCTACATACAAGATTTTCTCATCAGGGCTAAAAGCCAAACCATTCGGACGAATCAGATCCTTTGCTTGTAAGGTTAATTTACCTTTTTGGTCAATCCGATAAACGCCTTGAAAAGCTAATTCTTTCGCTGGCTCATCTTTTCCTCTTCCGGGTAAGCCGTAAGGAGGATCCGTAAAGTAGTAATCTCCCGAACTTTTTTGTACTAAATCATTAGGGCTATTTAATTTTTTCCCCTCATATAAATGTGCCAATGTTTTTTTCTGATCAGGCCTATTCAATGGCATTTCTGCAATTCTACGATCGCCATGTTCGCAAGAAACCAAATTTCCTTTTTTATTGATAATTAATCCATTGGAACCAGGCTCCTCTGAATAAATACCAGTGCCTGTATATCCGGATGGCCTTAAAAATTCTTCAATGCCTTTAGCCGCTGACCATTTGTGAATGACATTTTCGGGAACATCTGAAAACAATAAATAGCCTCCTTTTTTAACCCAAACGGGTCCTTCGGACCAAGTATACCCTGTACCCAAGATTTCTATTTTAGAGGTAGTGTCCAATAAACGATCCAATTCAGGATCCAAGCGGTGAATTTTACCGATCGTCGGAAAAGTAGTTTGCTGAGCTGCTGCCATAGTTCCTAAAAATCCTACCAGCATGCTGGTCATTGTGATTAATTTTTTCATAAAAAAAAGAAAAAAAATGCGGACTTTAAATCCGCATTTTTAATGTTATAGATGTTTCTTTTTGATTTCCTTTACGGCGAAATCAGCTGCCCTGGCTGTTAAAGCCATATAGGTCAGTGACGGATTGACACAAGACGTTGAAGTCATACACGCTCCGTCAGTCACAAATACGTTTTTGCAAGCATGCACTTGGTTATTGCCATTCAAAACGGAAGTTTTTGGATCACGACCCATACGTGCTGTGCCCATTTCATGGATAGCCATTCCTGGATAAGATCCATTGTCAAATGCCTTCACATTTTTCAAGCCAGCAGCTTCTAACATTTCACCTGCATCATTCATGATATCTTTGCGCATTTTTCTTTCATTCTCTTTGAATTCTGCGTCAAACACCACAACAGGATGACCCCATTTATCCTTTGTGTTAGGATCTAAATACATCTTATTTTCGTGGTAAGGCAATGTTTCACCAAATCCTCCTAATGACATCCCCCATGGTCCTGGATGAGTCAATGATTCTTTGTAATCTGCGCCGAAACTTAAATCACCTATTCCTCGATTCCAACCTGAGCGAGAGCCACTTCCTTGGTAGCCAAATCCACGTAGATAATCCCGCTTGTCATTGCCTATATTTCTGTAACGTGGAATATAAATACCATTGGCCCTACGACCGATGTAATATTTATCTTCATCACCTTCCCATGTGCCCGTAGCGCCAATTTTAAAGTGATGATCCATCAAATTATGTCCTAATTCTCCTGAGTCATTTCCAAATCCATTTTGAAAACGATTCGATTTTGAATTCAATAATAATGCTGTTGTACTTACCGTTGAACCACACACAAAAATCACTTTGGCAAAATATTCTTTTACCTCATGCGTCACGGTATCAATCACGCGAACTCCTTTGGCACGTTGCTTAGTCGCATCATAAATGATTTCAGAAACTAATGAATCGGGTCTCAACGTCAACAACCCAGTTTTAGCTGCCGGAGGAAGCGTGCAAGATTGTGAACTAAAATAGGCGCCATACGGACAACCTAGGCGACATTTATTGCGGTATTGGCAAGCAGATCGGCCAATGCCTAGTTGGGCTTGTTTCGCCTCGGATAAGTTGGCCACCCGCCCTATCGTCATAATACGTCCTGGAAAGTTCTTTTCAATACGCTTTCGAACTTCCTTCTCCACGCAATACATTTCCATTGGCTTTAAAAACTCTGAATCGGGCAATTGAGGTAAGCCCAAAGCCTCTCCAGAAATACCCACATGCTTTTCCACATAGGAGTACCAAGGAGCAATTTCTTTGTAACGAATTGGCCAGTCGATCGCGATGCCTTCTTTTAAATTTGCCTCGAAATCTAGATCACTTAAGCGGTAGGTTTGGCGTCCCCACATAATGGATTTTCCTCCTACAATATTAGGCCTATACCAGTCAAATCTTTTTTCTTCTTTGTACAAGGAATCAGAGTCATTCATCCAGTATTTTTCAGTCATCTCATTGTAGGGGTAATCACGAGATAATTTTGGATGTGAAGCCTTTTGCTCCTGAGTTAGCAAACCATTGTATTTGAAATCCCAAGGATCTTTATAGCTAGGCTCATATCCTGTGATATGTTCCAATTGCTTTCCTCTATCAAGGACTAAAGTTCTCATTCCTTTTTCTGTTAATTCCTTGGCGGCATATCCCCCAGAAACACCAGATCCTACAACAATGGCATCGTAGGTAATTGATTTTATAGCGTCTATATTTAAGTTCATTATTCAGTTAGTTCAGGTCAAAATTATAAAGCCCACGTTTTTTGATTAGGTCCCAATGGCATACATCCATCAAATTTACCTGGAATGGGAAGATATTCTAAGGCCTCTGTAGCACCGATTTTACTCGTAAAATATCCGGTAGTAGCCAATTCCTTAATCATAAAGAAAAAAGGCAATGTTCCCTTTTTCGCTTTTCTAGCCGCATCGCCTTCTAGCATACAGGCTGTTAAAACCTCCTTTTTCTGAATTTCGTTTGCGTCAACGAAGCCCTTTCCTGTTTTAGTTTTACAATCCGCATCTAACTTGGTCAATCCAGCATAAAATGTTTCTTGTTCCAATTTAGTGTAGCAATCTTGTACGACATTGACAATGAACTTCTCTGCTCCAGCAGCTTTGGCACCAGGTGTTTTTGTTGTCGGAATAATGACATCTGCTATGGAAGCAATCAAGCTTGTTTGATCCGCTGTAAAGCTTACAAAGGTGCCACTATTTGTTTTTTGGCCCATAATTCCAGCCATGGCAGGAGCGGAGATCATTCCTCCCATTAAAGCAGCGACGCGTTGAACCGCTTCTCTTCTATTTATATTCATAAGTAAATAGTTACATTAATTCTTAATAGTTTCAAATATAGGTAATTAAAATAAAAAACGAATAGGGGCGTGGAGGCATTTTGTTAATTTTTTTTATCCCTACATTTGTTTCAAATTTCAGTTATGTCGCGTAGATCTTCCAAGCTGCTTGTAGGCCAAATAATAAATTCTCTCCTTCATTTATATAGTGAAAATGAGGCAAAATCCATGGCCTATCGATGTCTAGATTTAGGCTGGGATTGCAGCGCCACGGATATTTTAATGGAGAAGCCTGTTGAAATGCCAGAAGACTGGGATGCGAAATTAGGCCGACTGCAAACCGGTGAACCCCTTCAATATGTGATGGGCTTTGAGTTTTTCAGGGATCGTAAATTTAAAGTGAGTCCCGCTACTTTGATACCAAGGCCTGAGACGGAAGAGTTAATCATCAAGATTTTGCCTTTCATCAAGAAGGATCATCGAGTGCTTGATGTAGGTACCGGGTCGGGTTGCATTGCGGTAAGTTTAGGCATTGAAACCGATGCGTCCATTTCCGGTTGGGATATTTCAGTCGAGGCTTTAGCTGTCGCCAAAATGAATGCAGCCACTTTTGAAACGAAGGTTGATTTTCAATGGCAAGATATCTTTCAGTGGGAGCAAACTTCAGGTTCATGGGACTTCATTATATCCAATCCCCCCTATGTGTTGGATTCGGAAAAAGAGGACATGCATTCAAATGTACTCGATTTTGAGCCTCATTTAGCTCTTTTTGTCCCTGACCTTGATCCTTTAAGGTTTTACCAAACGTTGGGTTATTTTGCTTGGAACCGCTTAAATCCCGGCGGTTGGTTAGCCGTCGAAATTAATCGGGCCTATGGCCTTGAAACTGAAAATCTGTTTCAGCAGATTGGATTTACGTCCACGGAATTACATCAAGATTTTAAGGGGAATGACCGATTTGTGTTGGCTCAAAAATAGTTTTTAGTTCTTTTCGATTTATTCTTCATCAAAATTGAACTTTTATCCCGAAAAAAGTATTTTGGTACGAAAATGTAAAGGAGATTTTTATTTATTGTCTACCTTTGCCAAACAAAAAAACCATTAAAAATTTTTACCATGAATAAGAAAATTTGGATTGTTTTAGCAGTAATTGTTGCCTTAGTTTTCTGGGGTGTAGGTTCTAGAAATGGAATGGCGACGAGTGACCAAGAAGTAAAGGCCTCGTGGGCAAATGTTCAAAGTGCTTACCAAAGACGCGCGGATTTAATTCCAAACTTGGTTAAAACGGTACAGGGTGTCGCAAATTTCGAAAAGTCTACCTTGACTGCCGTGATTCAAGCACGTGCAAGTGCAACACAAATGAAACTAGATGCAAAAGATTTGAGTCCTGAAAATATGCAAAAATATCAAGCTGCTCAATCTTCTTTAGGAGGTGCATTATCTCGATTAATGGTGGTGGCTGAAAATTATCCCCAGCTTAAGGCGACGGAGAATTTCTCTGAGTTACAATCACAATTGGAAGGTACAGAGAACAGAATTAAAGAGGAGCGTGATCGATTTAATGATTCAGTTAAGAATTATAATTCATTGATTGTAACTTTCCCCAATAGCTTAATTGCTTCTTTTTCTGGATTCGCAGAGAAGGGTTTTTTCCAGGCAGAAGCTGGATCTGAAAAAGCACCTGAGGTGAATTTTGACGAGAAGAAGTAAGATGCATTTAGCAGAGGATCATCAAAAAAAGATATTGCAAGCTATTCAAGAGGCTGAGTTAAAAACCTCGGGAGAAATACGTGTGCATATTGAAAGTCATTGTGAAGGGCACCCGGTCGAAAGAGCGAAGGTGCTCTTTTTTCAATTAGGGATGCATCAAACTGATTTGCAAAATGGTGTATTGATCTATTTGGCTCACAAGGATCGTAAATTTTCAATTGTGGGAGATAAAGGAATCGATGCGAAAGTTCCAACGGAATTTTGGGAAACCATTCGAGATGAAATGCGGCCAATGCTGGCAAAAAATGAATTTGGGCTTGCCCTTTCGCAGGGAGTTATGCGAGCTGGCGAAGTACTGGCCAACTTTTTCCCTTATCAGAAAGATGATCAGAATGAGCTATCGAATGAAATATCTTTTGGAGTTTAATTACATGATGAAAAACCTTAAATTCCTATTTTTCTTTTTGTTCACAGCAAATACCTTATTAGCTGCTGGTCAAGGAGATATTCCCACAAAACCTAGTGGCTATGTGTTAGATGCTATATCTGCTTTAAAGCCTGAGGAGCGTAATTCACTTGAGCAAAAATTGAGGGGATATGCGGATACTACGTCGACTCAATTTGCAGTAGTCTTGGTTCCATCCACCGGAGGCCGAGACGGCTATGATTACGCGATGGAAATAGGGAAAAGTTGGGGAGTAGGCCAAAAAGGAAAAAATAATGGAGTGGTCATTCTGGTATCCATGGATGATCGAAAGATTCGGATTGTCACGGGTCGTGGAATAGAGGATGTGTTGACGGATGCGATTTGTAAACGTATCATCAATCGAATAATAAAGCCTTATTTAAAGCGAGGGGACTTTTATGGCGGTTTAGATGCAGCGACGACTGAAATGATGCAGCGCGCCAGTGGTGAATTTAAAGCGGATGCTTCTGGGGAGCCTCAAGGCATCCCCTTGTTTGTAATTATTGTATTAGGTTTCGTCATTTTGACTTTAGTCAACGCCTATCGCAATCGCCATAAAAACGGAGGTTCAGGCCCTGGTTCGCATGGAGGGGGTGGTATGTTTTTCCCACCTATATTTTTAGGAGGAGGAAATTATGGAGGTGGATCTGGTGGTTCTGGCGGAGGCGGTTTTGATTTTGGCGGTTTTGGTGGGGGAGACTTTGGTGGGGGTGGTGCCGGTGGTGATTTTTAATTAATCTGTATCTTTGTATAAAATTATTAGACTTTGAAAGATCTCATCCAACAATCTTTACGTGAATCGCAAGATGTTTTAGCTCAATTTTTATCGGATGCTAGTAAAATAGATGCGATTGAAAAAGCGGCAGATTGTTTGGTAGACGCACTCCAACAAGGTAAAAAAATTCTATCTTGTGGAAACGGGGGAAGTCATTGTGATGCGATGCATTTTGCAGAGGAATTGTCGGGTCGATATCGTGAGAATAGGCCTGCATTAGCCGCTATGGCAATTTCTGATCCCTCTCATATTACTTGTGTGAGCAATGATTTTGGGTATAATTTCATTTATTCACGCTTCATTGAAGGCTTAGGAAATCAAGGTGATGTGCTCGTTGGCATTTCTACCTCCGGTCAATCAGCTAACATCATCGAAGCCGTCAAAGCAGCTCAGCAAAAGGGAATGAAAGTTGTTTTATTGACAGGAAAAGATGGAGGTGCTTTGGCAGAAATGGGCGCTATTGAAATCCGCGTTGATCATTTCGGTTTTGCTGATCGCATTCAAGAAATTCATATTAAAGTCATTCATATTTTAATTCAGTTGATTGAAGCAAAAATCTTCAATCGTTAAATCCTGATTTTCGTCAATTTATCTTGTTGGGTGATAAAAGTCACTTTTGCCATTTGAGATTGTCTATACCTTGCCTTCCTAAAATATATATCCTATGGAAAAGCAAGTAATATGGGTTGAAAACATCAAGTGCGGTGGTTGTATGACTTCTATAAAATCGGCCATCATGAAATTTGCCGGTGTGAAATCGGTCGAAATTAACTTGGAAGAAGAAAAAATAAGCATTGTTGGACAAGGAGTAAAGAAAGAGGCGATATTGAAGAAATTAACCTCTTTGGGATATCCGGAAAAAGGGCATAACACGATTTTAAATCAGGCCAAATCGTATGTAAGTTGCGTAGTAGGTAAAATGTCTTAAACGGATTAAATAAAAAAAGCGCTTGATGAAGCGCTTTTTTTATTCCTATTAATCCACATTTAGGCATCATATTCGCCGGCATCTTCACTTCCACCCATGAGCGTGTCGACCATCCGATTAAAGATTGATTTGATCCCAGGAGGTTTTGAAGAACCACTTCCAGTTCTAGTGTTATTTCCTGAAACTTGTTCTTCTTGTGTGGCAGCTAATTCTCCTTCTTCCACATCATTTAGTTGGTCGAAATATACCTGCACTAAACCAATGGCCGTTGCAAAAGATGGATCTTTTATTTCATCTGAAATGCTTGGGTTACTTGAATCTGCTTTTGGAAGGCCTATTCGCGTATCAATGTCAATGGTCCTTTGAAATAATTCATCTATGTCTGGCATTTGAGCCCCACCACCCACCAAGACAATTCCGCCTCTTAAGTTGGCCGGATCAGTCACTTTCGATATTTCTGAAAGCACGATAGCGGCTAATTCTTTAATGCGCTCTTCGATGATGATGGCTAAATTTTTAACCGACACAGGACTTGGTTTTCTGCCGGCAATCCCTGGAATCATAACGATTTCATTGATGTCAATCTCTTTATGCAATGCTGAACCAAACCTAATTTTTAAAGCTTCGGCGTGTTCAGGGCTGATATCTAAGCCAATTTGAATATCCTCTGTTATTCGATCCCCGCCCCAATTCAAAACAGTTGCGTGACTAAGTCTCTTTTTGAGATAAATACTAATTTCGGTTGTGCCACTTCCTATGTCTACTAAAACAACTCCCTCTTGTTTTTCCTCAGCGCTCAATATAGTACTTGACGTAGCGAGGGGGCTAAAATATAAATTACCTCCTTTGATATGTTCTGACTCCGCTGCTCTTAATGCCTTTTTTAATAATTCGAATTTGTCTAAACTGGCAGTGACTACCATGAAATCACCTTCAATTCGGTCGCCAATTTGGCCCACGGGCTCCATGGTTTCTGGCAAGGAACCCACTCTAAATCCAATGGGCAATCGGTGTAGTACACAGGGGTTTTTATCTGCGATGGCTTTTTTGGCCTCTTCATTTAATTCTAATATTTCCCTTTCTGTAACGGCATCGTTTGGATTTTTTCTTTGTTTCGTTGACGTGTGTAAAAACACTTTGATGTGATTTCCAGACAGATTAGATGAAAAGTAATAGTCCTTATTTTTTCCTGAAATAACCGTTTCTATTTGACTGATTACATCCGAAATTGCTTGCGAAGTCTTATTGATGTTGACAATATTTCCATGTAGCAAGTAGCCCGACGTATTCGATTTGCCAGTGGCAATGATATCTAATTGGCCATTGTTTTGTCTACCAGCAACGGCCCTTACATGAGAACTGCCAATGTCAAGGCCAATAATTAAATTGTCGCGCATAAAATGAATCCGATTAAAAATTTAGAAAGACTAGGAGTTTAAATAAAGATTTAAAAATAAGAAAATTGGCTAATAATCACAAATTACCTGATTTTTATATTTTAGGTGAATCCAAGAATAGGTGTTCCAACCTTTGTTTGGGATTATTTTTTTGTAAAATAAGGCCAACTTTTTGAATTTTGATTCTATGTTCATGGGTAGGCCAAAATCGATATATGTTCTGCCCAATGTAGGTACCATGACAACACCTCCATCGGCCGCGATGACCAATTGGGCAATTTGGGCGCGCCAAAAATCATCCTTGTTAATAAATTCAAACAGAGGTATGAGTGTCTTACCTCTTTCATCTCTTAAATCCTTGCGTGAGTTTTGGAAAAATGGACCTGAGACAACTAAAGTTCTAGGGGTAAAAAGATCGCTTGTGCCGATAAACTTGCCCTCTTTAGTTACATATTGATCTCGAATATTGCTTTCTCCACTAGTAAACTTCAAAATTCGCGCGATAGGGCTGAATTCTTTTACGGAGACGATGATTTTTCCACTAAAATCATAATGCGCTTCACAAGATTTAACGAGTGGAATTCTTTTTACTCTAGACTCAATTTTTTTCAAGGATATATTGCTTAAAGGCTTATCCAAATAGTAGTCGGCCCCCTCATTTGTCACCATTAAATTAATGTCATTTTTACCTAAAAGGGGTCTTTCATTTTCTGAATCTAATTTTACAACTAAACCGGTGCAGGTGATCGATCTGTAATTTATTTCAGCATAAATAATAGCTGCCACTCCCATGGTCAGCAAAATGACCAAAGTGAGTATTTTTTTAAACGGCTGAAAATTTCTTTTATGTAATGGCTTCATTTTTAATGATGCTCTAAGGCTAATTTTAAATCATTCAAAATTAAATCGATATCTCCTGCTCCCATGGTCACTAATAATTCAGGCTTTTCAATTTGTACATATGTAACGAATGCCTCCTTGCCTATAAGCTTTTTATTCGTGTTTGGAATATATGTTAATAGTAATTCTGAATTTATGCCAGGGATAGGGAGCTCTCTAGCAGGATAAATATCCAATAAAAATACTTCATCCGCAAGTGCGAGGCTCTGACCAAAATCAGCAATGAAATCCCTAGTTCTTGAAAATAAATGAGGCTGAAAAATAGCCGTCAATTTTTTATCTGGATACAAGGCTTTAATCGATTTTAAACAGGCAGTTATTTCAGTGGGATGATGTGCATAGTCATCGATCATGACGTGATGTTCATTTTCCACATGGTATTCAAATCTTCGCTTTACTCCCTTAAAACTAGAGATGCCAGCATGAATTTCTTCCGGCTGTAGGCCAACAAACATAGCTAATGCCGCTGCAGCAAGTGCATTTTCAATATTATGAAATCCCGGTATTCTCATGGGAATATTCAAAATTTTACCCTGAGGGTACACCATGTCAAATACCATTCTATGGTTTTCAATGCGAATATTCGTTGCTTGATAATCACCAAGATCAATCCCAAAGGTAGCATTTTGTCGATTTGACGTTAGATGTAAACCGCTTTTTTGGATAAAAAATCCATCCTGTTGTACTTGGTCAGCGAACAGTTGAAAGGATTCAAGTACCTGCTCGGCAGCTCCGTAGATATCTAAATGATCTGCATCGGTGGATGTTACCACGGCTGCTTTGGGGTGCAAAGTCAAAAACGATCGATCATATTCATCGGCCTCAACTACGCAAATAACATCATCAGGTCCTTTATTGGGAATAAAATTAGTTCCGTAATTCTGTGTGATTCCACCTAAAAAGGCAGTCACATTTTTATTAGCTTGGATCAATAAATGTGCTAAAAGTGAGCTCGTGGTGGTTTTTCCATGAGTTCCGGCAACAGCTAGTGTGGGAATTTGCTGAGTAATCCAACCTAAAATTTGGGATCTTTTCCACAAATTAATCCCTTTTCCAATTAAAAATAATTTTTCTTGATGCGTAGCTGGAATCGCTGGCGTGAAGATAAAAAGGCATTTTTCAGGTTCTGAAATGCATATTTTTGGAATTAGGTCGATGGAATCTTCATAGTGAATATCCATTCCCTCATCACTTAATTGGCGCGTCAAAGCACTTTCGGTTTTATCATAACCGGCTACGGCAAAATCATTGTGTAAAAACCAGCGAGCCAATGCAGACATGCCTATACCCCCAATACCTAAAAAATAGACTTGCTTTAAATCACTAAGGCGAATATTTATTTGCATTGTTCTGTAATTAATTCGACAATTTGCTGGGCCGCTTTAGGCCGACCCATACCGAAGCTATTTTCTGCTAGCTTAGCTAATATATTTTTGTCATTCATTGTTTTTATGGCTGTACTTACTAGCGTATCTTTTGCTTTAATATCCGTTATGAGAATAGCAGCATTTTCCATCACAAGACTTTTTGCATTTTCAGTTTGATGATCTTCCGCAGCATTAGGAAAGGGTACTAATAAACTCGGTTTTCCAGACAAGCAAATCTCAGAGACAGAAAGTGCTCCCGCTCTTGAAACGACTAGGTCAGCCATGGCATATGCAAAGTCCATTTCATAAATGAAGGCAGAAACAAAGCAGCTTAAATTTGGGAATTTACTAAGCGCATTTTTGGCTTCATTTTCAAAATGAATACCTGTTTGCCAGATGAGTTGAATTCCCGCTTTTTCAAACTGGGCAAGCCCATCAAGGATGGCCAAGTTGATACTTCTGGCTCCTTGGCTCCCTCCAATGATCAGAATGGTAGGAATGTTCTCTTTGAGGCTAAAAAAAACAGAGGCCTTTTCTTTTTTTCCACTGAGGTCAATCAAATCTTTACGAACGGGATTGCCCGTTAAGGTTATTTTTTCGCTTGGAAAAAATTTGGACATGCCTGGATAAGCGACAAATATATGCCTAGCTTTGGGCCCCAAAACTTTGTTGGTAATCCCTGCAAATGAATTTTGTTCTTGAATGAAAAAAGGAATTTTCCGGAACCATGCACCGATTAAAGTTGGCCCAGACGCATACCCGCCCACTCCAATCACCACATCGGGTTTGAATGACTTTAAAATGGCAAATGCTTTATAGAGACTTTGAATGAGTTTGATGGGAAATAAGAAATTCTTCCAAAGATGAGCCCGATTAATTCCTACCACTGGGAGACCAATGATATTAAAACCGGCTTTGGGTACTTTTTCCATTTCCATTTTACCTTCAGCACCCACAAATAAAACATCAATTTGAGGGTCGATTTCTTTAAATGCACTGGCAATGGCAATGGCTGGATAGATATGTCCACCGGTTCCTCCTCCTGAAATAATTACTTTTTTAATGCTCACTAAATAACGGGTTTGGGATCGCTCAATTTATTTTCTTTATCACGACTTATCGATAAGATAAGGCCAATACTGACTGCTGTAAATATCAAGGATGTTCCTCCTGCAGAGATCATGGGCATCGGTTGGCCCGTCACGGGACCAGCACCCACGGCCACCAACATATTAATAAATGCCTGTAAAACAATCGTGCAAGTAAGGCCAGCTGACAATAAACCGCCTAAGGGTTTTTCACTATATTTAATGGCAGAGGCTCCGCGCCACATAAACCAAATAAATAATAGGGGTATAGCTAGTCCGAAGATGAGTCCATATTCCTCTAAGATGATGGCATAAATGAAATCTGATTCTGCTTGTGAAAGCAAATAGCGGAATTGACTATTGCCTGGCCCTTTTGGTATAAGGGCTCCGGTGGCGATGGCATACCAACTTCTTTTCAATTGGTATGTGTCTCCTTTATCTTGAATTTTTTTTGTCTCTTTCGTAGATGTAGTTAGGGTCCTCGTAGCAAAGGTTTTTATTCTCGCTTTTACGGTAGCTGCTCTTTGTCCTATTTCAAAGGTGACGACTATGACGGCAATGCTAATCACCACTGTGATGATTCCAGTGATTTGAGCTAATGGAACTCGACCAAACATCATCAATACGATGCTAGTAATAAATATCAGCACACTCGTTGAAAAGTTTGATAACATGATCAGAAAACAGGTGATACCAATCTCCGCTAAAATGATTAGAAAGAGCGGAAAATTGTAGGTGCTTTGATCTGATTGTCTCGTAGAAAATATTTTGGCTAAGCTGGCTGTCAGACATAATTTAGCCATATCGGATGGCATAAAAGAAATGGGACCTAGTTCTAACCAACGACTTGCTCCCCCTTTACTTTCCCCAAATTTCAAGGCAATGGCAATCAGAATCCATGAAAAAATAAGGGCAATATGGGCAAATCGAGTTACTTTGATATAGTTCTTTCGTGAAACCCAGGCCATTAAATAAAAAGAAAACCCTAAAATGACGAGCGATTTAATGATGCTCGCCATAGGCTCAAATGGACCGCCCATGCTCAATTTTCCTTTGGCAGAAAACTGAATTAATAACCCAAACGTATTTAGCAAAATAACAATGAACCAAATTTGGTAATCCCCGGCTAGGCGATTTTTTATAAAATGGGTGATTCTAGTTTCCATGGGTCAATTGCTTAACGGTATGCTTAAATTGATCTCCTCGATCTTCATAGTTCTTAAATAAATCAAAGCTGGCGCAGGCAGGGGATAATAAAACAATATCTCCATCGCTGCCCCATTCCATCCCTTTTTGAACCGCGACTTGTAAGTTATCCGTCGAAAAAATCGCAGGACATATTTCACTAAAATGCGCTAATAACTTCTCATTATCTTTGCCTAAACAAATGATTCCTTTGACTTTGTCTTTAACCAATGGGTCTAAAACTTCGTATTCATTCCCCTTGTCTACTCCGCCCATGATTAAAATGATTGGATGACTGAAGCTGTTCAATGCATAATAGACGGCGTCCACATTAGTCGCTTTTGAGTCATTGATAAAACTAACTCCTTTCGACAAACCACAGGGTTCCAGTCGGTGAGGCGCATTATGAAAAGAAGGCAGGAGTTCTTTGATTTTATCCAAAGAAATGCCCACTGCTTGTGCCGCTAAAATGGCTGCAGACATATTGATTGCATTGTGTGGGCCTTTAATAGGGGCTGATGCTAAATCGATTTCACCTGTTTTCAAGGTAATTTTCTCATCGCCAATGTAGGCGTCCGAATGATTATTTTTGAAACTGATCGTACTAAAATTACTGGAAGGGATTCCTTGTTTATTTGATTGGATCACTTGATCATCTTCCCAAAAAATGCAAGTTTTTGCCAAATCAGCATTTTGAAATATTCTAAATTTCGAGGCTATATAATTCTCGAATTTATACTCGTAACGATCTAAATGGTCAGGCGTAATGTTCAATAAAATAGCAACGTCTGGACTAAAAGATTTGCATCGGTCCAATTGGAAACTTGAAATTTCAAGTACATAATATTCATGGCTATTATCCAATACTTGTTTGGCAAAGCTTTGACCAATATTTCCAGCTAATCCTACTCGATACCCCGCCTCTTTTAAAAGATGATAGGTCAAAAGGGTAGTGGTCGTCTTTCCATTAGAACCCGTAATAGCGATAATTTTGGCACTAGTATATCGAACGGCGAATTCAATTTCAGAAATCAAGGAAATATTTTTCGCTTTAATTTTTTTTACGACCTCATTTTTTTCTGGAATTCCTGGACTAATGATAATTTCATCTGCACTGAGAATTTCATCGATCGTGTGTTGGCCTTCTTCGAAGTGGATGTGGTTATCGGAAAGCGTATTTTTGAATGCGGGTTTCAAGGTCCCTTGGTCGGACAAAAACACGTCAAAACCCTTTGATTTAGCTAAAAGTGCAGCTCCTACACCACTTTCTCCCCCACCTAAAACAACTATTTTGGACATGTATGATTAATCGTCAATGATTAGAAACTGAATTGAATACAATTTATAAAATGTCTATGACTAATGAAAACAGATCAGGGGGCCAACTAAAAAAAATGTGACAAAAAAAAAGGCTGGTCGATTGGCCAGCCTTTCATGAACTTTCTATTAGGAATTTAAACCAATGAAATGCGTTTAAACATCGATATCGTTAAACCCTTTTGCTTATTTTCTAATAATTGACGTATTGTGATCGAAGAATCCTTCACAAATTGTTGGTTTAAAAGCGTTTGCTCTTTGTAGAACTTCTCTAATTTACCTACGGCAATTTTTTCAAGCATGGCTTCAGGCTTACCTTCTTGGCGAGCTTGATCTTTACCAATTTCGATTTCTCTTTCTATGGTTGCTGCATCTACTCCATCTTTGTCTAAAGCAACAGGCTTCATCGCGGTGATTTGCATCGCAATATCTTTACCGATTTCAGAAACATCTGTACCTTGAACATTTTCAAAGGCTACTAAAACACCAATTTTATTATTTGAGTGGATGTAAGAAACTACTTTCTCTGCCGAGATATTTTCGTAGGCAGCTAATGTAATTTTTTCGCCAATTCTACCTGTCAATTCGATGATGTGTCCTTCTACAGAACGACCATCAGCCAAAGGTTCAGCTAATAAATCATGAGCTGAAGGTGCATGCGATGCTGCAGCTTTGTCAATGATCGATTTAGCTAAATTGTTGAAATCGGCTACTTTAGAAACGGGTTCTGTTTCACAAGCTAGGGCAATTAATTTACCATTTGAATGGTCAGCTGAAAGAGCTACAAGCACCACACCTTCGTTGGTCGCATTGTCGGCACGTTTAGCAGCTACTTTTTGTCCGGCTTTACGTAGCACGTCGATCGCTGCTTCGAAATCTCCATCGGCTTCCGTCAGGGCTTTCTTGCAATCCATCATTCCGGCGCCAGTCATTTGGCGTAATTTATTAACGTCTGCGGCTGTAATTGACATGTTATGAAATTTATTCTTGTTCTGCTTCTTTTTCGTACTTAGCGGCTACCTTAGCTGCTTCTATTTCTGCTTCGTTGTCAACGGCACGTTTTGCCTCTTCTTCCTCAGCTACACGCGCATCGTCTTTATCTTGCTTTCTTTCGGCTAAACCTTCTTCAATCGCTTTGCCAATTGCTGAAGTAATCACAGAGATTGATTTATATGCATCATCATTGGCCGGAATAGGGTAATCCACTAACTCAGGATTTGAGTTTGTATCGCACATTGCGAATACAGGGATACCTAATTTCTTAGCTTCTGAAACCGCGATATGCTCACGCTTAACATCCACCACAAACAAGGCAGCTGGTAGGCGAGTTAATTCAGTGATTCCACCTAATACGCGCTTTAATTTCTCTTCTTCACGTGTCATCATTAAACGCTCACGCTTGGCAAGAGTTTTGATGATTACTTCGTCTTTTAACATTTTATCGATGCTTGACATCTTTTTGATCGACTTACGTACGGTCGCAAAGTTGGTCAACATCCCACCTAACCAACGATCAGTTACGTAAGGCATGTTTAATTTGCTAGCTTCCGCAGTCACCACTTCTTGGGCTTGCTTCTTAGTTGCAACAAACATGATTTTACGTCCAGAACGAACGATTGCACGCATTGCGGCAGAAGCTTCTTCTAGGTTTGTAATCGTCTTGTTAAGATCGATGATATGAATACCATTCTTCTCCATAAAGATGTATGGAGCCATTTTTGGATCCCACTTACGGGTCAAGTGACCGAAGTGAACACCTGCGTCAAGCAGGTCATTGTAGCTTAATTGTGCCATTTTTTGAGTTTAAATATGAATAAATAAAAAATGTGGAAAAGGCATCGGCAACACACAAGCCCTTTCCACGCAAAACGAATACTAACGCTTAGAGAATTGGAATCTCTTACGTGCTTTTCTACGTCCTGGTTTTTTACGCTCCACCATACGGGGATCACGGGTTAAAAAACCTTCTTTTTTCAAAGGGGAACGCAATTCAGAGTCTTGTGTTTGAAGAGCTCTTGAAATAGCTAAACGTAACGCTTCAGCTTGTCCTTTAATTCCACCACCATCAATTCTAGCTGTGACATCAAAAGTACCTGCCGTATTGGTTAGCGCGAATGGCTGATTAACCACAATCTGAAGAATTTCAGATGGGAAGTAATGAGCCAATGTACGACCATTGATTTTAATTTGGCCTTGACCAGGAGTCATCGAAATACGAGCTATCGCCGTTTTTCTTCTACCAATTTTATTTGTTAATTCTGCCATTTGATTGAGGATTGACCCTAATTTGGATCATATTGTCCGTTAAAACTTTATTTCTTTAGGTTGTTGAGCCGCATGTGGATGAGTAGGTCCCGCATAAACAAATAGATTGTGAAACAATTCACGACCTAAGCGATTTTTTGGTAACATACCTTTCACAGCTGCTTCGACTACACCTCTTGGATTTTTGACCAAAACTTCACGCGGCGTAGAAAAACGTTGACCCCCAGGATAACCCGTGTGACGGATGTACACCTTGTCGGTCATTTTCTTACCAGTCAAACGAACCTTGTCCGCATTGATAACGATCACTTGATCGCCACAATCTACGTGTGGGGTGAATGAAGGCTTGTGCTTGCCACGAATAATTTTCGCAATTTCAGAACACAAACGTCCTAATATTTGATTTTCAGCATCTACCACAACCCAGGCTTTCTCTACAGTAGCCTTGTTCGCGGAGATTGTTTTGTAACTTAAAGTATCCACTTATATTATTATTTAACTGTTTGAATCAATTCTAACAAGACAACGGAATATGTCTAAAGATTTGATTATGACCTATTTTACAACTAAACGGGCATTCAATCGAAAAAATGGGAGTGCAAATTTAGAAAATCAAAATGTGATATGCAAATGCTTTTGAAATGTTTTAATAAAAAATATAACGCATTTGCATAAATGAAGGAAGGAGGCACTGGCCTCCTTCCTTCATTAGTATTTCAAGATCGTGGGTTTACAATCCTGTCATATCAAAAGTGTCCATAAAAGCTGTGGTAAATTTACCGGATTTGAAACCAGGATCATCCATCAATCTAATATGAAAAGGTATCGTTGTTTTTATTCCTTCAATCACAAACTCTTGTAGAGCTCTTTTCATGCGAAGCAAGACTTCTTCTCTGCTTTGTCCACTGACGATGACTTTGGCAATCATCGAATCATAATTTGGAGGAATGGTATAGCCTGAATAAACATGAGAATCGATTCTGACACCATGGCCACCCGGTAAATGTAAATTAGTAATCTTCCCAGGGGAAGGTCTAAATCCATTGCCTGGATCTTCTGCATTAATTCTACATTCCAGGGCAAATAATTTTGGAAAATAATTTTGACCCGAAATTGCGATGCCAGCAGCCACTTTGATTTGTTCCTTAATCAGGTCGAAATCAGTCACTTCCTCTGTGATCGGATGTTCCACTTGGATCCTCGTATTCATTTCCATGAAATAGAAATCACCATTTTTGTCTACTAAAAATTCGATAGTACCTGCGCCTTCATAGCCGATCGCCGTGGCACCCGCAATGGCAGCGTCCCCCATTTTTTTACGAAGTTCATCTGTTAAAGCAGGTGAAGGTGTTTCTTCACATAACTTTTGGTGGCGCCTTTGAATGGAGCAATCACGTTCTGAAAGGTGGCAAACTTTGCCAAATTTATCGCCTACCACTTGGATTTCAATATGTCTTGGTTCCTCGACAAATTTTTCCATGTACATTCCATCATTGCCAAAAGAGGCTGCAGCTTCCATTTTTGCATCATCCCATAGTTTGCGGAATTCAGATTCTTCCCGAATGATGCGCATGCCACGTCCACCCCCACCGGCAGTTGCCTTGATGATGACTGGGTACACAATGGTTTTGGCTAATTCGATAGCTTCCTCTACGGTATCTAACAAACCATCGGAACCCGGAATGACAGGAACTCCTGCCTTTTTCATGGTATCTTTGGCTGTTGCTTTATCTCCCATGGAATTAATCATTTCCGCAGAGGCGCCAATAAACTTGATTCCGTGTTCAGAACAAATCCTTGAAAACTCAGCATTTTCAGATAAAAAACCATAACCTGGGTGAATGGCATCTGCTCCAGTTACTTCGGCGGCAGAGATGATCGCGGGAATACTTAAATAAGATTGTCGGCTGGGAGGCGGCCCAATACACACCGCTTCATCTGCAAAACGAACATGCAAGCTATCTCGATCTGCGGTTGAAAAAACAGCTACGGTTTGTATGCCCATTTCCCTACAAGTCCGAATGATCCGAAGGGCTATCTCCCCACGATTCGCAATTAATATTTTCTTAAACATACGTTATGCTATTTCTACCAAGAATAAGGGTTGGTCAAATTCAACCGGTGTGGCATTTTCCACTAAAATTTTAACAATTTTACCAGTAACCTCAGAATCAATTTCATTAAAGAGTTTCATGGCTTCAATCATACATACCGTTTTCCCAGGTTCTACTAGGGAGCCTACTTCGATAAAGTTTTCTTTATCGGGTCCTGCTGCCCGGTAAAATGTTCCTATCATAGGAGATTTTACGGTATATAAATGATCGGTACTGGATATGCTTGGTGCCGTAGGGGCGGATGCCTCTTCCGAATATGCGATAGTAGGAGCAGGAGCTGGTGCAGCGGACATTTGTACCACAGGCGCGGCTGAACTATGTTTTTTTACGGAAACTTTTAATCCTTCCGTTTCTATACTCACCTCAGCTAATGGTGATTTAGCGATATAATCTAAAAGTCTTTGTATTTCTTTAGTATCCATTTTTAAATTATTTTACTCGTGTAAAGGTAGGTAAAATTATTTTACACGCTCTGCATAAGCGTAGGTTCTTGTGTCAACTTTAATGATTTCATCTTGTTCGATGAAAATTGGGACTGTGATCGTGGCTCCAGTCTCCACGGTGGCCGGTTTTTTGGGCGAATTTGCGGTATCCCCACGGACACCTGGTTCCGTGTAGGTCACTTTTAGCTCAACAAACGGAGGTAATTCACATGAGATCGCCTGTTCGTTTTCAGTATTAATTAAAATCTCAACCTCTTGGCCCTCTTTCATCAAATCTGCCATGACCACTAAATTAGAGTTCAATAAAATTTGCTCGAAAGATTCATTGTCCATGAAGTTGAAACCAAATTCATCTTTATAAATAAATTGGAATTTTCTGCGCTCCACTCGAACTGGGTAAATAGCCACACCCGAATTGAAGGTGTTGTCAATGACTTTTCCTGTATTTAATGAACGTAATTTTGTCCGAACAAATGCCGGACCTTTTCCTGGTTTTACGTGCAAAAATTCAATGATTGAAAATAAATCATCATTAAACTTAATCACCATTCCATTTTTAATATCTGCTGTAGTTGCCATGCTTGTTTATTTTTTTGGATCATAGGCCCATTTCACATAAGCGGATGCCCATGTAAATCCTCCCCCAAATGCTGCTAAAATTAAGTTATCTCCTTTTTTTAATTGATTTTCATAATCCCAAAGACACAATGGAATCGTGGCCGCGGTGGTATTTCCATATTTTTGAATATTCAACATCACCTTATCTTCCCCGATGCCCATTCGATTGGCCGTGGCGTCAATAATTCTTTTGTTGGCCTGATGCGGAACTAAAAACCGTACATCCTCTCCGGTCAATTGATTTCTCTCCATGATTTCGGCAGAAATATCGGCCATGCGAGTCACGGCAAATTTAAAGACCGACTGCCCTTCTTGGCGTATGTAATGCAATTTCTGATCAATCGTTTCGTGCGTGGGTGGATAGGCACTGCCTCCTCCTTTTTGCATCAAACTTTCGCAACCTTCTCCATCTGATTTCAAGATAAAATCTTGAACGCCCAGACCATCAAGGCTGGGTTCCAATAGAACGGCTCCGGCTCCATCTCCAAATAAAATGCAAGTTGTTCGATCGCTATAGTCGACGATCGCGGACATTTTATCTGCTCCCACCACAATGATTTTTTTATATCGACCTGATTCAATAAACACGGTACCTGTAGCCAAGGCATTTAAAAATCCAGAACAAGCAGCCGCTAAATCAAAAGAGGCCGTTTCACGAATTCCGACAGCCTTGCAGATTAAGTTGGACGCCGAAGGAAAAAAATAATCTGGGGTGACCGTGGCGCAAATAACCAAATCGATTTCTTCAGGACTTGTGTTCGTTTTAGCTAATAGGTCTGAAACTGCTTTGGCAGCCATGACAGATGTCCCTTGTCCTTCGCCCTTTAAAATACGTCTTTCTTTTATCCCTGTTCTTGAAGTAATCCACTCATCATTGGTCTCAACTAACTTTTCTAATTCTTCATTGCTAAGCACATACTCAGGGACATATCCTGAAACTCCTGTGATAGCTGCACTAATTTTATTTTGCATGGTTCTCTTCGACCTCCTGTGTGTTTTTATTTTTCTTCAAATTCAGCCTTAATTTTTTGGCATACATTTGAGTCAACGACTGATTTACAAAGTTTAATCATATTTTTTATCGCCTTGGGGCTTGAGGCTCCATGCGCTATAATGACATTTCCATTGATGCCTATAATGGGGCTTCCTCCATAATTTTCATAATTGGTATTCTCAACAAACGCATTCATCATCCCCTGCTCTTTCATAATGTTATAAATGGACTCACCCATTTTTAAGACGATATTTCCGGTAAATCCATCCGTCACTATCACATCCGCCTTGTTACGAAATAAATCTTTTCCCTCTATATTTCCTATAAAATTGATCCGAGAATTTTCCTTAAGTAAGGCATGCGTTCCCTGAGCCAAAATACTTCCTTTTTGTTCCTCTTCTCCAATATTCATCAAACCTACCCGAGGATTTGATTGACCTGTTGTTGATTCAAAGTAGATGGAGCCTAATTCTGCCCATTGTGCTAACATCTCAGGTTTGCAATCTGCATTGGCACCGATGTCCAACATAATCGCGTAACGGCCATCGACTTGCGGAACAAAACCTGCGATTGCTGGCCTCTGAATTCCGTTGATTGTCTTTACCGAGAATAGCGAACCCACCATCATCGCGCCCGTATTTCCGGCTGAAGCAAATACATCGGCTTTCCCTTCTTTTAAAAGCGAAAACCCAATGCCGATGGAGGAATTGGGTTTTTGACTTAATGCTTTGGTCGGATGTTCTCCCATCTCAATCACTTGATCAGCATGAATAATGCGGACCTGTGAACTGGAGAAATTTCGGGATTTAAATAATGAATTGATAACATCTTCCGGACCTATGGCTAATATGGTTTCTTTGTTGGCCAACAATGAAACGGACTCAATTATACCATCAATCACTGCCTCTGGAGCATAATCTCCTCCCATCACATCGATTGCTATATTCATCTATTTGGTTTTAAATACTAAAATCGTACTGCAAAAATAGTATTTAATTTAGTCAAAAAATAGCATTTTAACGGGATATTTTCGCATTTGCGAAAATACTTTGAATTGCTGGCGACTGATTATGCTTTTCCAGTATAACCTTCTACAATCATTTTACCTTTGTAGTATAGGTTACCCTCATGCGCGTGAGCACGGTGGAATAAATGTGTTTCGCCTGTTTGGCTATCCACCGCTAATTGCCTTGGTGTACCAAAGTCATGCGCTCTTCTCGTATCACGTCTTGTCTTAGAAATTTTTCTTTTAGGATGTGCCATTGTATTTTTCTTTAATTATTGTCTTTTAAATTTTTTAATGCGGCCCAACGTGGGTCCATGTCTGCTTCTGCTTTTTCAGTAGATTGATCGCCCAAGTCTTTTTCGGTCGAATAAATAAACTGATTACCTTCCAAAGCTTCTGCCTCTTCTAAATATCGCGGATGTAATTTCTTCATAGGTACTTGCAAGGCTATGAAATCAAACAAATCTTGCGATAAATCTAATTTTGGCGATTTCCTGTCCAGTAAAAACAAGTTGTCCCCCAATTCCTCTGAGTGATCCGAATACTTGAAAATAAGTTTCTCATCTACCTCAAACGGATAATCAAATTCTTCTAAGGATCGGTCACAAATTAATCGAATCGATCCCTCAATTTTCAAACTCACTTGGATCATTGTTGCTGACTTATTAAGGTCCACAACGGAATGAAATTGCCCTTTTTCCACCCAATCTTGCTCGAAGGCTTGGAAGAAATCATCTCCACCTTCAAAGGTATATCGATACGATTTATCTTCTAAAGAAAGTATGGGTATCTGATATGCTTCTAAAACTTTCATTTCCAAAGGTGGATAAAAAAAGGAATGCAAAATTAGGCAAATTTTATTAAAGAGCAAATCATCAAATAACAATTTCGTAAAATCTTCCGACCTTTGTGAACATGAGTCCAAGGAATAAGGTTGCCATTTACTATTTATCGGGTTTAATCTTTTTTGAAGCGGTGGTTTTGAGTTATGTTTTTTTGTTTGATCGTTTGGGTCAAATGAGCCTCATTAATTCATTTCATTCACCCTGGGCAGATCTTTTATTTAAAATAATTACTTCAGGGGCGGAAATAACCATCCCAATTTTATTTTTGGGATATCTTATTTGGAAAAAAAGTGATTTACTGAAGCCTTATGTGATCTCCTATATTTTTTCTACGGTCATCGTTCAATTTTTGAAATTAGTCATTTTTAAAGATGCAATGCGACCGCTTGCTTTTTTTAAGGGACAGGGAACATCTTGGCATTTGGTTCAAAATCTATTTATTAACGAATACAACAGCATGCCTTCGGGGCATACTTCTGCGGCTTGGTTTATGTGTTTTTGGATTTCACTAGCGGCTAAAAAACCATTTATAGCCTTCATTTTAGTGTTTTATGCCATTTTAGTTGCCTATTCCAGGGTATATTTATTTCAGCATTTTCCTGTTGACACCGCCGTGGGCGCATTTATTGGCACTGGAGTTTCGCTCCTCGTGTTTTATTGGAATGTCTCAAATACCGAATGACCATGATTTCATATGTTAAGCGCTATCCATACCTAAGTTGGTTTTTAATAGGAGGTCTTGCCTTTTTACCCAATTTGGGCGCCTCCCATCTTTTTGATTGGGATGAAATAAATTTTGCGGAGTCGGCGCGTGAAATGATCGTCAGTCAAGATTTTCTAAGTGTTCAAATTAATTTTTTGCCTTTTTGGGAAAAGCCCCCTCTGTTCATTTGGCTTCAAGCAATAAGTTTTATGCTCTTTGGGACTTTTACGGAGCATGCTTGGACGAGTATGGAATTTGCCGCTCGTTTTCCCAATGCGATCGTTGGAATTTCAACCCTATTAATCATTTACAATATTGGTAAAAAGCATTTTTCGGAAAATTTGGGACACTTTTGGGCCTTTTCTTACCTAGCGGCTATTACACCCCATGTATATGCAAGTTCTGGAATCATTGATCCCCTGTTCAACTTATTTATATTTTTGGGTATTTACTTCTTTGCCGAGTTTTATGCTGATTCTACTCGAATTAAAAACGCTATTCTAGCTGGGGTGATGATCGGATTAGGGATGTTGACCAAGGGCCCTGTCGCTTTATTGTTATGGGGCTTGACTTTGATTGTTTTTAGTTTACTTCATAGGAAGGAAGTTTTGAATCGCTTTTTTGTCCTTTTAAGAGGAGCAACTTTGTCCGCTGTTATCGCTAGCGTATTTTTTGTTAGTTGGTATGGCCTCATCGCCTTGAAATTTGGCTTCGGCATCATTGAAGATTTTTTTGCGTATCAGATTCGACTTTTGACGACGGGGGATGCCGGTCATGGCCAACCGTTTTATTACCATGCCATGGTGTTAATACTCGGATGCTTCCCAATAGCTATTTTAGCTTTGAATCGCATATTTGTCAAAAAAGAGTCAACGGATTTTGCTTCCTGGATGAAAGTACTTTTTTGGGTGGTTTTGATTTTGTTTAGTTTAGTCAAAACGAAGATTGTGCATTATTCGTCGATGTGTTGGTTGCCGATAAGCTTCTTTTCTGCTCAGGTATTAGTTACTTGGTCTGAGGGGAGTATGCCTTTGAGCCGACTTAAAGTTCTGTTATTCGTTTTTTTCGGATTGTTATTAGGTCTAATTTTTACTCTAGTGCCTATCATTGGAGAAAATCCAAGTACCTTTTTGCCCTACATTCAAGATGAATTTGTTCAAGGAAATTTGCAATCCCCTGTTGCTTGGGACGGATTTGAAAAATGGATTGGTGTGATTTGGTCTGCTTTAATTTTATATACCGTTTGGGGTAAAAATGGACTCAGTTTTCAAAAGTTTTTAACCTGTATGGTTGCCGGTATCATGTTAATCTTTGCCTACACAAGGTATGTGGTTCCTAAAATAGAAGGGTATACGCAGGCTACGCCGATTGATTTTTACATCGCTAAATTAGGCCAAAAGGTGTACATTGAGACCGTAGGATTTAAGTCGTTTGCCCATTTACTCTATTTTCAAAAGCAAGAAGGAAGTCCTACGGGGGAGGAATTAATGAATCGATCCTCGGTGGACCGACCCACGTTTTTTGTGATGAAGTCTGATGCCGAGGATCGATTTAAATACCATCCTAATTTGATTTTAATCAAAGAGGAGAATGGTTTTATTTTTTATAAGCACAAATAATTAATTTTTCAATTCCGATGCTGAGAAGAAAAATGCGGCTTCTAACGCGGCGTTTTCATTCGAATCAGAACCATGAATGGCATTGGCCTCCATGGATTTTGCAAAGCGCTGACGGATTGTTCCTTCCGCTGCATTGGCAGGGTTCGTCGCGCCGATCAACGTGCGAAAATCTTCCACGGCATTCTCTTTTTCTAATACCATGGGAATAATGTCATTGGATGACATATAATCGCATAGGCTTTTGAAAAAAGGTCTTTCTTTGTGTACCTCATAAAAGGTACCAGCTTCCTCTGGACTTAATTTAACTTTTTTAAGGGCGATGATTTTAAATCCGGCTTCCTCAATTTGTTGGATGATGGGGCCCGAATAGCCATCTGAAACGGCATCGGGTTTGATCATGGTAAAGGTTCTATTTGTGGGCATGTGTCTAATTTTATACAAATTTATCTCTAACTTTGCGAATGCCCAAATTTATTTATGGCTGCAACTATTCATATGTCTTCAATTTCTGCTTTACAAGCAAAATTAGTACCAGGTCAAAAGGCGGTTATTACGACTCATTTTAATCCAGATTCGGATGCCATTGGATCGAGTCTTGCTTGGCAACAATATTTAACCTTAAAAGGGCTACATGCCCAAGTGATTGTACCTTCTGCGGTGTCACAAAATCTTCAATGGATGCCGGGTGCTTCAGCTATTTTAAATGCTGAAAATCCTTTACACAAGGTACAGGTAGGTTCAATCATTGATCAGGCGGATTGGATATTTTGTTTAGATTTCTCTGGTTTACAACGTCTACACCAATTGTCTTCATTGGTTAAACATGCACGCGGTGCTAAGGTCGTGATTGATCATCATTTAGATCCAGAAGATTTTGCTGATTATTACTACCACCGGACAACAGCTGCGTCAACCTGTGAATTAATTTATGATTTGATTGTTGAGTGGGAGGACGAAAAACTACTGAATGAAGAGATGGGAGCATGCCTATATTCGGGCATCATGACTGATACGGGGAGTTTTCGACATCCCAATACGACGGCTCACGTGCATCAAGTTGTGGCCCGTTTAATTACATTGGGGGTGGATACTAATGCGATTCACCGAAAGATTTTTGATTCAGCTTCCATAGACCGATTAAAATTTTTGGGTCATATTTTAGCTCATCGCTTGGAGTATTTATCGGAGTACCATTTGGCAATCATGTGGATTACGGAAGAGGATTTAGTTCAATTTAATTCTCAGGCAGGTGACACTGAGGGCATTGTAAATTATGGATTGCAGATCGCTGGAGCCATTTGGTCTATATTACTCATTGCCAGGCCGGATGGAATTAAATTATCTTTTCGCTCAATTGAACCTTTTGCTGTGAACGGTTTTGCAGCTACTTATTTTGAGGGAGGTGGTCATAAAAATGCATCCGGTGGTCGATTTTCTGGCGGATCTTTAGAACAAGCGAGGGAAAAATTGCAAGAAGTATTACCTTTGTACCTTTCAGAAATAAATCGGGTTAAAAAATTATAAAAAAAACTAAACAAATTTTTCATCAGACCACGGTCAAAACACTACAATCATGCTTAAACAAATAGGTTTAATTTTTTCAGCGGCGTTACTATTGGCTGCTTGTAATCAAAACAAAGTAGAAGTAATCGACGGAGTAAAAATTCAAATGCATAGCCATGATGGTGCTGCTAAGAAATTAAAAGAAGGCGATATCATTACGTTTGATTTAGTCATAAAAAACGGAGCTGACTCTGTTTTGCAGGATACTAAGAAGGATGGCCAACCAGGGAAAGGGATGATTCAAGCTCCTTCAAACGCTCCTGGTGCATTTAAAGGTTCCTTTGAAAATGGATTACGTTTGTTAGCTTTAGGTGACAGCGCAACAATTTTAGTGCCTATTGATAGTTTGACTAAGGCGGTTCAATCGCCATTGCCTCCATTCTTGAAGCCAGGTACTGATTTGAAGTATACGGTAAAAATATTGAAGGTTCAGACACGTGCTGAGTTTGAAAAGGATATGGAAAAAGAGGCGGCTAAAGCAAAGCAGGCAGCAGCTAAAGATATCGCGATGCAACCTAAAATGATTGCTGATTATCTAGCAAAAACGGGTAAATCATTCAAGAATTCAGCTAGTGGATTGTATTATTCCATCGAAAAACCAGGCGCGGGTGCTTCCCCAAAAATGGGAGAAACGTGGTTAGTGAATTACCGAGGAACTTTTTTAAATGGCAAGGAATTTGATAAAGGTAGTGCATCTGAAATGCCATTAGGTCAAATGATTCCTGGATTTAACGAGGCATTAACCTTATTGAAAGCAGGTGGAAAAGGTACGTTTGTGATCCCATCAACTATTGGGTATGGCGAACAAGCACGGGGTCCAATCCCTGCGAATTCAGTTCTTGTTTTTGATATTGAAGTATTGTCTAAGAAATAAGTAATATGAGAAATTTGGTGAAGGGGTTTATCGCGATAATATTTGTGGGTTCTTTGCTGACTTCTTGTTTGTCGAATATTGAGTTGGCAGACGAGGTAAAAGCAAAGGAGAATCAGACACAAATATTGTCATACTTCTCCAGGTTAAATCAAACTCCCAAGGCCATTGAGGATGGTGCTTATTACTTTCTGACAAAGGCTAATCCGAGTGGGGAGTTGGCTTCTAGAGGCGACACCCTACTTATTCATTACGAATTAGCGAACTTAATTACGGGAAAGGTTTTGGATAGTACAAATCGTAAAACAAATTCCCCTTTGTTGTATCAATACGGATTTCTTAATCCTATTTTTACTCGATTAATGGCGCATTTACGCGATGAAGAACAAGCTGTTATGGCTTTGCCAGGTACTTCTCAATCCTTTGAGGGCTTGCCTGCCTATACTCCATTAAAAGTGACCATTAAAAGTTATTCGGTTCTGAGCCAAAGTGATCAAATAAATGCATTTATAACCAAAAAAGGCTACAAGGTAACCTCTACGGAAACAGATGGGTTACGCTATATCCAATTGGCACCAGGCACAGGAGATATTCCTGCTAAAGGTAAAACGGTCAAATTAAAATATACAGGTCGGTTTTTAAATGGCTTTGCCTTTGATGGAAATATGGCTAGAACGGATAGTTTTTCTGTTACGGTGGGTGGTACTCAAACGGTTGTAGGATTCCAAAAAGGAATAGAAAAGATGCGTTTAGGAGAGAAAGGGATTGTCGTATTTCCCTCCACTATCGGGTATGGAGAAAAAGGTTCAGGTTCAAATATCCCAGGTTTTACTCCATTAATGTTTGAAATTTATATAGCCAAAATTGAATAGAATAATGAAAAATTTAGCTTTCTTTTTTTTGTGTCTTTCGTTGATGGGTGGAATGTCAAGCTGTACCTTGAATGAGGTAAACCAACCTGAATCAGATAACCAGAAGGAGATAGAAGATTACATGAGTCGTTCAAATGTAAAGCTTCAAAAATCTCCTGAGGGGATGTATTATTCAATTAATCCAGCTAAATCCACAGGTAAACAGGCTTTTAATACAGATCTCATTAAGTTTTATTATAAAATGACCTTGTTGGATGGCACTAAAATAGATTCGACAGCAAAATCATTGGGCCAATTAAAAGGGATGGTTTGGGGTGCCACGTCCAGTATTTTAAATTTACCTATATCCTTCCTGAAAGAGGGAGAATCTGGCTTGTTTATATTGCCTTCTGCTCTTGCTTTTGGCGGCAATTCTTATACCGATATCCCTGCATATTCAGTCATTAAATTGGAGATTGATGTTGTTTCAATACGCACGCAGTCAGAGCAATTACAAGATTTTCAAACCTTGTATAAGATTACTAATCCTGAAATAACTCCTTCGGGCTTGATCTTTAAAAAGTTAGTTGAGAACCCCAAAGGAGCTGCAGTTGCAGGGGGCCAATCCGTGAAAGTTAATTATACGGGTCGTTTAAGCTACGGTAATTTGAAATATGATGCCGCAGGAAAGGTCATTTATGACTCAGCTTTTGATTCAGGAACTTTTACTTATGTCGCTGGGACTGGGGGTGTAATTTCAGGCTTCGATGAGGGGATCATGAAAATGCGTGTGGGGGAAAAGGCGGTTCTTATTTTGCCATCCAAAATTGCGTATGGTACGAACGGCAGTGCGACGATTCCTCCTAATTCACCGCTCTATTTCGAAGTGGAGGTGGTGGGTGTATTGTAATGATTGAATTATATTTAGCTACCCAAAATAAGCATAAAATGGAAGAGCTATCAGCTCTTCTGGGTGAGAAGTTTTTAATTAAATCCATTGCTGCCTTAGGTGTTCACGAAGAAATTCCTGAAACGGGTCAAACTTTAGCTGAAAACTCTTTACAGAAGGCTCAGTTCATTGCGGACCGTTATGGAGTTAATTGTCTTTCGGATGATTCTGGACTTGAAGTAAACTGTTTAGGAGGTTTACCAGGCGTTATTTCGGCCCGATACGCCGGAGTGCCTAAAAACGACTCAGAAAATTCCAAGAAGTTGTTGTTGGATATGCATGGATGTGTTGATCGGTCTGCGCGCTTTGTTACCGTCTTGACGTTTCATCACAAAGGAAAATTCAGCCAATTTGAAGGTGAAATTAAGGGTCAAATTGTATTAAGTCCGAGGGGCGTTCAAGGATTTGGGTATGATCCCTTGTTTCAGCCAGAAAATGAATCTAGGACTTTTGCTGAAATGTCTCTTTCTGAGAAAAATACCATCGCTCATCGCGCACGAGCCTTGCATAAATTCAAGGTATTTGCCGACGAATCTTTAAAATTTGCCGACCAGTAGCGTTTTTTTTCCTAATACTTTGTATTTTTGCTTAGATGCCACTTGTTTCAAATTGAAATAGTGGCTTAGAATTAGTTAAATAAAAATTACCAAACCCTATTTTTGAATTTTGAAAAGAAGTGTTATTGGCGTTTTTTTGACGCTATACTTATTGCTATTTTCATTTAATTCCCTACAAGCGCAATTTCAAATCAAGGGCATTGTTCGTGACGCAAGTAATGGAGACCCAGTGCCATTTGCTTCCGTTGGACTTTTAGGGGTCAACGTTGGAACGAGCACTAATTTTCAAGGTGAGTATACCATAAATTCAAAAATTTTGTCAGACTCCATCTATGTTTCCTTTGTGGGATATAAAAAGAGGGTCAAATCCGTGGATAAAAATTTAAAATATCAAGTAATTGATTTTCAAATTGATCCTTCAAATCGTTCCTTGAACGAAGTTATGGTCTATTCTGGAGAAAATCCCGTTTTTAAAATTCTACGCAATGTGGTTAAAAATCGGGAGAACAATGACCGAAGTAAATTATCGGCTTATGCCTATGATTCTTATTCAAAAATGGAGTTGGATGTGGATAACATATCGGACAAGTTTAAGGAGAGAAGGGTCATGAAAGACATTCAAGAGGCCGTTAAAAAACTCGAGAAGATCGCTGGAGAGGATGGTAAATTGGTTATTCCGACATTCATATCTGAAACTTTGAGTAAATTTTATTACCGAGAATCACCACAGCGAAAAAAAGAAATTGTCTTAAAGACTAATATTAAAGGGGTTGGGGTAAAAGATGGAAGTTTTATTTCTCAATTGGTTGGTGGTAATTTATTTTCCAATTATAATTTTTATCAAAATTATATTGGATTTTTTGGAAAGGATTTTGCTAGTCCCATTGGTAATAGTTGGAAAGCTAATTATCAGTATTACTTGAATGATACGGTCAAAGTCGATGGTAAGGTTTGTTATCAAATTGATTATGAACCTAAAAATCCGATGGATTTAGTTTTTACGGGCCAAGTGTGGATTGATACAACGAGTTTTGCCTTAGTTCAAATTGATGCCACAGTGGACAAACAAGCTAATTTAAATTTTATTGACAAGATTAAAATTTCTCAAGAATTAGAGCAAACGGCTTCAGGGTATTGGTTGCCTGCGCGTACTCGGTTCTTGATTGATTTAGAAGAGATTACAAAAGGTTCTGCGGGAATGCTTTTGAAGATGTATGTCTCGAATAAGGATTTTGTAGTGAATGATCCTAAGCCATTGAATTTTTATGATTTAGCTTCTGAGGTGGCTGAGGGTGCAAAAGAACCGGATCCAAATTTTTGGAAGCACGCACGATTTGAGCCATTGAGCGCTCAGGATTTATTGGCATCCTCTTTGATTGATACGGTCAGAAATTTGCCAGTAGTTAAAACCTATGTCGAAATTGCTGAAATTGTATTTAGTGGATTTAAGCGCTATAATGACATTGAGGTAGGACCTTATATCACCAGTTTAGCGATTAATCGATTGGAGGGGGGCAGATTTAGGTTGGGTTTTAGAACCAATTCAAATTTTGATAAAAACTGGATTTTTAGGGGTAATGTTGGCTTTGGCACGAAGGATTTGGTTTTAAAATATTCGGGGGAGGTAAATTATTTATTTTCCAAGAAAAAGTGGACTATGGCCGGTTTGCGGCATTCTTATGATATTGAAAGGGTAGGCCTAACGCCAGAATTGATTGGTGACAATAAATTATTTTACGCGTTTACTCGTTGGGGTGCGTTCTCTGGAGCTTTTTATCGACGAGAAACAGAAGCTTTTTTTACCACAGAGCCCGTCAAAGGAATCCGTTTTTCTGTCTCTACAAACTCAAGATCTTTTGATCCTTTATTTCGATTTCAATACCGACTGAATCCTGAATTGGGGGCTAATTCGCCGGTGCAAGATGACTATCAAGACTCTTTTGTTACATTAGAGGCTAGGTTGGCTAAAAATGAGACCTATATCATGAATGGAAATGAGAAGGTCACTTTGTCGACGAAAAGAATACCGGTCATAACGATCAAGTACCAGCGGGGAATCAAAGGTTTTTTAGGTGGAAACTTTGATTATGAACGGTTTACTTTGAAAGCTTTTCAATCTTTTCGCGTAGGCAAAATAGGTCGATCAGATTATACCTTATTAGCAGGATATACGCCATCCACTTTACCCGCACCTCTTTTATTTCCACACTTAGGCAATGAAACATTTTTTTTCGTAAGAAGTGCATTTTCCACAATGAACTACTTTGAATTTGTGAGTGATCAATATGTTTCCTTGCAGTATAATCACAACTTTGATGGGCTGCTATTCAATCGAATTCCCCTTATTAAGAAATTTAAATGGCGTTTTATTGTGAGTTCCAATGTGGTCATGGGCAGTCAACGAGCTTCGAATAAAGAGATCATGAAAGATGTAAATAACCCGCTTAAATCCAAGTTTTTAGATCAATATGCTTTTGATGCTTTAGAGCCAGGTAAACCGTATGTAGAGGCGGGATATGGAATCGATAATATCTTTAAGATTTTCCGAATCCAGGCTTTCCATCGACTAAGCTATTTGAATCATGGAGTTCCTCAAACTTTTCGATTGATGGCCTCCATAAATGTCTCATTTTGAGCGAAATTTGAATAAATTAAAGACTAAAGTTTAAACATTTCAAGAATGTTTTAAAGGTATTTGATTTATGACGCTTAGCATTCTATATTTGACTGTTGCCATGTGGCATAATTTCACGATATGGTTTTAATTGTTTTTGGTCTTTCTATTGTAAGTTATCTTCTCGGGTCAATTCCTACAGCCATTTGGTACGGAGAAACTTATCATGGAATTGACATTCGTAAACATGGAAGTGGAAATGCGGGTGCTACCAATACCTTCAGGGTATTAGGTAAAAAAGCAGGATCCATTGTTTTGTTTGTAGACGCACTTAAAGGATTTATGGCCACAGGCCTTTCGGCCGTATTATTTTACTTCCATCTCATTGATTGGCAAACGTGTGTGACCTTAAAAATTCTTTTTGGTTTTTTAGCCATTATTGGTCACTTGCTACCTGTATTTTGTGATTTTAAAGGTGGGAAAGGGGTTGCCACTACCCTTGGAATGGTGTTAGCCTTACATCCGCAAGCAGCTATCGTGAGTATTTGTGTTTTTCTAATCGTTTTTGCCATTTCAAAATACGTTTCCTTAGGTTCCATGATTGCCTCGATCGTATTTCCTTTATTATTAATTTTTGAGGTATTTGGTCCAGAAATTCCCTTATTAATCTATTTTGGCCTATTTATTGCCAGTTTAGTTATTTTCACTCATCGGGGAAATATCCTTCGTATTTTTCAAGGTACTGAAAATCGGATGTACCTAATCCCTCGTAAAAAGCAATCGTAAACATTATTTTTTTATATTTGTATAGATGGACTTTAGCCATCAAAATCAAATATGAAAGAAACTCAAGCGTATATATCCGCCCATCAAAACCGTTTTTTGACTGAATTATTCGAATGGTTGCGCATTCCCTCTATTTCAGCTGATCCTGCGTATGCTGGATCGGTGAGACAAGCCGCTGAATGGGTTGCGGAAAACCTCAAAAAAGCAGGCGTCGACCATGTTCGTCTAGAGGAAACAGCAGGTTTCCCCATTGTTTATGGAGAGAAAATGGTGGATGCTAAGGCGCCAACAGTCTTAGTTTATGGGCACTATGATGTGCAACCAGCCGATCCATTAGCGTTATGGGATAATCCTCCTTTTGATCCAATCATTAAAGACGAGGTTATTTATGCGCGTGGATCCTGTGACGATAAGGGTCAAGTATTTATGCATGTAAAAGCTTTTGAAGCCATGTATGCAGCTGGGGAGCTGACGTGCAATGTTAAGTTTATGATTGAAGGGGAGGAAGAAATAGGATCTAATCATTTAGCTACTTTCGTTTGTGCGAATAAAGCGCTTTTACAAGCCGACGTAATTTTAATTTCAGACACGGCTATCATTGCGAATGACATTCCATCCATCGACGTAGGTTTGCGCGGACTTAGCTATTTGGAAGTATCCGTTCAAGGGCCCAACCGAGATTTACACTCTGGCGTATATGGTGGAGCGGTGGCTAATCCGATCAATATTTTATGTGAGATGATTTCATCTATGCACGATGAATTTAATCGCATCACCATTCCTGGATTTTACGATGGGGTGCTGGAAGTGAGTGCTGCAGATCGCGCTGCGATGGCTCAAACGCCTTTTGACTTAGAAGCTTATCAACATGATTTAGGCATCCATGCCGTTCATGGAGAGAAAGGATTTTCGACGATCGAACGAGCTTCTATCAGGCCAACCTTAGATGTAAATGGTATTTGGGGTGGGTACACCGGAGAGGGAGCTAAGACTGTTTTGCCTTCTATGGCCTATGCCAAAATTTCCATGAGATTGGTTCCTAATCAATCCTCAGAACATATTACTCAATTATTTACAGACTATTTTCTGTCCATAGCCCCTAAAGGAGTCCAAGTAACAGTAACTCCACATCATGGAGGAGAAGCCTATTTAATGCCTACGGATAGTATTGCATTCCAAGCTGCATCAGAGGCTTTAGCGACGACTTTTGGAAAAGAGCCTGTGCCTACGCGTGGCGGTGGTAGTATACCCATTGTAGCCTTATTTGAAAAGGAGTTGGGAATCAAATCTATTTTAATGGGTTTTGGTTTAGATTCCGATGCCATACATTCTCCAAACGAGCATTATGGTTTATTTAATTTTTATAAGGGGATCGAAACTATTCCTTATTTTTTCTCAAATTACAATGAATTGCACCAACAATAATGGCTGAAAATTTAACCTTATTAGCGACCGAATCTGCTTCTCAATACGAAAATTTGGAGCAACAGAGTGTTGATACTTTGCTTCGTCAAATGAATGCAGAAGATAAAACGGTGGCTCATTCGGTCGAAAAAGCCATTCCTGCGATTGAGGCGCTCGTGATTCAAATTGTACCACGCATGAAGCAAGGCGGACGCCTATTTTACATCGGCGCTGGGACCTCTGGCCGTTTAGGTGTTGTGGATGCTTCCGAATGTCCACCGACTTATGGCGTAGCATTTGATCGGGTCATCGGATTAATTGCCGGAGGAGATGGGGCGATTAGGAAGGCTGTTGAAAATGCTGAGGATGATGAAAACCAGGCTTGGTTGGACATGAAGGCCTATGGAATCGGGGAGTTAGATACGGTCATTGGCATTGCAGCTTCTGGCAGAACTCCTTATGTAGTGGGTGGATTGCGGGCTGCCAATGATCATGGAATTCTCACAGGATGTATCGTATGTAATGCGGGTGGTGTGGTGGCCAAAGAGGCAAAATATCCCATTGAAGTGATTGTAGGACCTGAATTTGTGACGGGAAGTACACGTATGAAATCAGGAACAGCGCAGAAATTAGTCTTAAATATGATTTCGACTTCGGTCATGATCCAACTCGGTCATGTGAAAGGGAATAAAATGGTCGACATGCAATTAAGCAATCATAAATTAGTTTTAAGGGCCATTATGATGGTTTGTGAGGCGACTGGAATCAGCGAAGAAGAGGCTGCGGAACGATTAGAAAAGTATGGAAGTGTAAGAAATGCGATTGATTCATTAAAAAAGGCGTAATACAGGGCAATTTTTTAAAGAGAATTCCCTTAATTTGTGAATCCAATTTGGAAGATTATAATTTTACTTATCAATATTAAATTTGGCCATTTCGATGCGCCCATTAAACAAATTTTATGAAAATGATATCCAAGTTAATTTTTACAGCAGTATGCGGTTTTTCAGCTTTAAGTTTTCAAGCTAAAGCGGAAGATTTTCCTGCAGACATCAAACCATTGATGCAAAAGTATACATGTTTCGCTTGTCACAAAGTAGATGCAAGATTAGTTGGACCTGCGTACCAGGATGTGGCTAAGAAGAAATACAGTGTAGATAAAATAGTTTCACTGATTGCGAAACCTCAGCCTTCTAACTGGCCAGGCTACCCTCCTATGGCACCTATGACAAATGTTCCGAAGGATGATGCCATCAAGATTGCCAAATGGATTAATTCTTTAAGATAAAAAAATCCCGGTCTAAGCCGGGATTTTTTGTTTATTTCTTGGCGGGTGCTTTTTTAGCAGCCGGCTTTTTTTCTGCCTTGGGCTTTTCTGAATCCTCTTGGGTCGGCTTAGGTTCCTTAGCGACTTTGGAAGGAAAAAGTTCAGGAACATGCGTAAATAAGATCAGGTACCAATTTAAGATTTTTTTGATGTCGGACGCGAATACTCGATCAGCATCATAATGAGGAACGACGGTAGAGATTACGCCAAAAAGTTCTAAATCAGTTGATTTTTTAGGCTCTATGGGCAATACTCCGTTAAACATCTCATGAATTTTCAAGAACAAGTCAGCCAATGGCATGGTACTATCCTGATGGTCATCTAAATAAAGAGAAATGTCTTTCAGTACAGAAATTCTGGTTTGGCCACTGACCACTGATTTTTGTTTGGCCGAATCTAATGTCTCGACGATAACTCCAGTTCTGGTTGGCTTTAACACTTTAAATAATCCTGGTTTACCAGAGATGTGGGCAACTTCGTTCAATAATTCCATGAATATGTTTGATAATTCGACTGCAAAATTAGTACTATTTCCCTATTTTGTAAGGTGAAGTTTGAATTAATTCCTCTATATTTTTCATTATATCTTCTCGGCCTACATGCTTCTCGGCAGAGGTAATGAAAATAGTAGGCAAAGTTTCCCAAGACTCAAGTAAATAGTTTTTATAAAATTCAACGTTATCTGCCAACTGCTTTTGCGATAACTTATCTGCTTTTGTAAAAACAATGTGGAAAGGAACTTGTTCGATCACCATTCGATTCATGAATTCAATGTCCACCATTTGGGGTTTGATTCGAACATCAATAAGGACAAAAAGGCATGTTAGATTTTCTCGGTGAAGTAGATAATCAAAAATCATTTTTTCAAAATCCCTTCTTTTCTCCTTGCTTACTTTAGCGTATCCATAGCCAGGCAGATCGACCAAATACCATTTCTCATTGATCATAAAATGGTTGATCAATTGAGTTTTTCCTGGCGTTTGAGACGTTTTTGCTAAACCTTTGTGGAAGGTTAACGAGTTGATCAATGAAGATTTCCCTACATTAGACCGGCCAATAAATGCAAATTCTGGAAACCTAGCTGGAGGACTTTTGGTAAAATCAGTATTGCTGGTAATGAAACGGGCGATAATCGGTGCTGCAGCCATGAGGTAATTGTTAGGCTGCAAAGGTAAGTTTTTTTTAGGTAAGAGGTATTAGGTAAGATTAGGTAGTAGGTAAGAGGTAATAGGTAAGAGGTAATAAGTAATAGTGAAAATTAGATAAGATTAGGTATTAGGTAAAATTAGGTAATAGGCAATAAGGAATAGGTATTAAGAATTACAATATAATAAATCTTATATTTCCTGCCTATAAATTGTTTTTAAATAACTGATACCTATTACCTATTACTTATTACCTCTTACCTAATACCTAATTTTTCTTTACCTTTGTACCTTCAAAATGGAAAAATTACAAAACGATTTAATTCTGCGTGCCGCTCAAGGCCTTCCCGTTGAACGAGTACCCGTTTGGGTGATGCGCCAAGCAGGTAGAATATTGCCTGAGTACCGAGAGGTTCGGGCAAAAGCGGGCTCATTTATTGCTTTGGCTACTCATCCAGAAATGGCAGCTGAAGTGACTTTACAACCGGTAGATCGCTTTGGTGTCGATGCGGCGATTATTTTCTCCGATATTTTAGTAGTCCCTGAGGCGATGGGTTTGCCCTATTTGATGGAAGAACAAAAAGGCCCCGTGTTTCCTGAAGTGATTCGTTCGCGTGCCGACTTAGCCAAGATTCGATTAGCAAATCCCGAAGAAGATTTGAAATATGTATTAGACGCCATTAAAATAGTCAAAAAAGAATTAGCTGGGCGCCTGCCTTTAATTGGGTTTGCCGGTGCACCTTTTACTATTTTTTGTTACATGGTGGAGGGGAAAGGTTCAAAAACCTTTTCTCAAGCAAAAAAAATGCTGTATGCTGAACCTGAATTGGCGCACGCGCTTTTGCAAAAAATCACAGACTCTACCATTGCCTATTTAAAAGCTCAGCAAATGGCTGGAGCTAATTTATTACAGATATTTGATTCTTGGGCGGGTATTTTATCACCCACTCAATACAGCACATTTTCAACTCCTTATTTAAAGCAAATTTGTGATGCCATAGAAGAGGTCCCTCTCACATTATTTGCCAAAGGGGCTTTCTTTGCTAGAGCCGAAATGGCCCAATTAGATTGTCAGACCATTGGGTTGGATTGGAATATGGATATTACGGAATCCCGCACACTGGTGGGACCCAATAAAACATTGCAAGGAAATTTAGATCCATGTGTCTTATATGGTGATTTTAAAACGGTGGAAGCAGAGACCAAGGAAATGCTGAAGGCATTTGGGGGCCAACGATACATCGCGAATTTAGGCCATGGAGTTTATCCTGATATTCATCCGGACAAGGTTCAATGTTTCGTGGATACCGTGCAGGGGTATCAGCAGTAACATTCATCGGATTTTTTATTTATTTTTTCAAGGGTTTAAGAGGTTTCAATTTTTTCAAACAAGGATTAATTGATGCATCTGTATTTTCTAAACCGTCTTTAATCACCCATTTTTAGGGTAATTTCATGATCATTTAATTTATAACTAAAAAAATAGTTATAAATATTTTGTAACTAAAAATTTAGTTATACATTTGTCCCAACAAAAATCTAAAAAGATGAAAAAATTAACACAAGCAGAAGAGCAGGTTATGCAGGTGATTTGGAACTTATCGGAAGGTGGGTTTTTAAAGGACATCATTGAGCTGTTGCCAGAGCCAAAGCCACACTCGAATACCGTGGCAACGCTTTTAAAGATTCTGGTGGAGAAGGATTTTGTCCAAATCTCAAACCCCAATCGGAATAATCTGTATTCCGCAAAAGTTTCTAAGCAGGATTATTCGGGCCAACGAATGGCCGGTTTGACGGAATCATTTTTCGAAGGGTCGTACACGAATGTGGTATCCTACTTAGTGGATAAAAAGCAAATGTCCATCGAAGATTTGGAGTTGTTATTGCAAAACTTAAAATCGAAAGGAGATGAGTAAGACAGACCTATTTATGTATCTGTTGAAATCAACGATTTTGTCGGGGGTTTTCTTTGGATACTATACGCTGTTCTTGAAGAACACGATTTACCACGCTTATAATCGTTTTTATCTGTTGGCTTCGATGGCTTTGAGTTTAGCGATTCCCTTCTTTAAACTCTCTATGTTTAGCGTAACAGAGGAACAGGTCGCAGGAGCAAAGCATGTGTTGATTTATTTGACACAGCTTCCCGCATCACCAGTGCAGGATGAAAATATCTCTTGGGAAATCATAATCATTGCCACCACAAGCAGTTTATTTTTGTGTTATTTGGTCTACTCGGTGTTGCGGATTTTCCGATTGAAAGCGAAGAATAGTCATACACAAATGGGTGAATTCACCTTTATCGAAACGGATTTGGACGAAGCTCCTTTTTCGTTTTTCTCGAATCTTTTTTGGAAAAAATCCATCTCCATGGAGGATGAAAGTGGTCAAAAAATATTGAAGCACGAGCTCGCCCACATCCGCGAGAAACACTCATGGGACCGCCTTTTTTCGCAGATTATATGCGCTGTTTTTTGGATGAATCCATTCAACTGGTTCATCCAAAAGGAATTACAAAACGTTCACGAATTTATTGCTGACCGGGAAGCTGTAGGCGCCGGAGAGGTGGATGCTTTCGCCAAAATGCTTTTACAAACTCATTACGGCAATCATTTTTTAAACCCTAGTCACTCATTCTATTATTCATCCATTAAACGAAGAATTATCATGTTAACAATCTCCCAATCCCCTAAATACGCCTACCTGAGAAAGGTGGCCGTGTTACCAATGTTGGCCTTTATTTTGGCCTTATTCTCTATCCAATTAAGCGCGCAAAAACCAAAGCCTAAGAAAAAAGCAGAGGTTCAATACACAATAACAATGCGACCAGACTCTACCACTTTTTCAGACCCTAAAACGGGGAAGAAAGTATTTTCTGTTGCCACGAAAGATATGCCTGGTCCGCCGCCACCCTCTCCACCTTCTCCACCCGTTACTCCATCAGGACCAAGATCCGTTTTGAAGGTTGAATTAGACACAGTTGGGGGAGGTTCTTTTTCTGACAATTCAATAATATTTATTGCAAAAAAGGTAGCAGACAGAAAGGCTGTAAGTGCGAAACCTTTGCGCATGGAGGTAGATGGTGTAACATTCGTCGCTCCTCGAATTGATAAAAACAAACCCTTGGTGGTTGTTGATGGAGTTATTATGAAAGATTTGGATTTAAACATAATTAATCCAAATACAATTGAAGCCATTAATGTCCTAAAGGGAGAAAAAGCTTTGGCAAAATACGCTGAAAAAGGCGTCAATGGAGTCATCGAAATCATTACAAAAAAATAACTTATTATAATTAGGGGTTAAAAAATGTTTATTTAATGAAAGTGGTTTGTAATAGGCGATGATTTTCATCAGCCTATTACCGTTTGGGATAAAACATGGTTTTATGGTAATTTGGCAGAAAAAAAAAGCCAACCGATCAGGGCTGGCTTTTCAATTCAATCATTTATTTTTTTATTTCGCTGAATAATTCGGAGCTTCCTTCGAAATGCTTACGTCATGAGGATGACTTTCTTTCACACCCGCAGAGGTAATTTTGACAAATTTGGCTTCTTGCATAATTTCAATCGACGCGGCGCCGCAATATCCCATGCCGGCTTTCAATCCGCCGACCATTTGGTATAAAATTTCAGTCACAGAACCCTTAAATGGCACACGGCCTACAATCCCCTCGGGCACTAATTTCTTAATGTCATCTTCCGCATCTTGGAAATAACGGTCTTTTGACCCATCTTCCATAGCCTCTAAGGAACCCATCCCACGATATGATTTGAATTTACGTCCTTCTAAAATAATCATTTCACCTGGCGCTTCATCCGTTCCAGCTAATAAGGATCCGATCATCACTGTGCTCGCTCCTCCGGCAATGGCTTTGGCCAAATCCCCTGAATACCGAATTCCGCCATCGGCAATGAGTGGAATATTATAAGGTTTTAATGCTTTTGCCGCTTCATAAACTGCAGTTAGTTGGGGCATTCCTACTCCTGCGATAATACGCGTCGTACAAATACTGCCAGGGCCTACTCCCACTTTTACGGCATCGGCTCCCGCTTCTGCTAAGGCTTTAGCTGCTTCCCCTGTTGCAATGTTGCCCACAATAACTTCAAGCGTTGGGAACGCTTTTTTGACCGACTTTAAGGCGTCGATCACTCCTTTGGAATGTCCATGGGCAGTGTCAATACTAATTACATCAACTCCCACTTGGACTAAAGCTTGTACCCGATCTAATAAATCTGGAGTAACTCCCACCGCGGCACCTACACGCAAACGACCTAAGGAATCTTTCGATGCCAAAGGATGTGATTTGCGTTTTAAAATATCTTTGTAGGTGATTAGGCCGATTAGCTTTCCATTTTTATCAACAATCGGCAATTTTTCGATTTTGTATTCCTGCAAAATGCTTTCGGCATCTTCCATGGTAATGCCTTCTTTGGCCGTAATCAAATTCACTTTCGTCATAATCTCAGCCACCGGTCGTGCTGTTTGCTTTTGAAACCGCAAATCCCGGTTGGTCAATATCCCCACCAATTTCCCTGCGTTATCAATGACAGGAATTCCTCCAATTTTAAATTCCTTCATGATGCGCTGAGCATCTCCTAAGGTTTGATTGTCCTTTAAAGTAACAGGATCAATGATCATTCCAGACTCAGATCGCTTTACTTTACGTACTTGTGCGGCTTGTTGGTCAATCGTCATATTCTTATGAATGATTCCAATTCCACCTTCTTGGGCTAATGCAATCGCTAAAGCTGATTCCGTTACGGTGTCCATGGCAGCAGAAATGATCGGAATATTAATCGTAATATTTCGAGTTAATCTTGTCTGTGTGCTTACTTCTCGAGGCAATACCTCAGAATAGGCAGGCAATAACAATACGTCATCGTATGTTAAGGCTTCAAAAAGAAATTTATTGGAATCGAGCATAGCAAATATATTGAATGGGTGTGGGTAAACGGTTGATGAAAACGAATACTACCCTTATTTGCCGGATAAAATTACAATTTTTTTTTGTAATATTTGAATTATGAACAAAAAAATCAATTTTCTATTCCTTTGTTTCTTATTTATTTACCAACAAAATTTTGCTCAAACGGTTAAATATAATTTTGAGACGGCTCGAATGGGATCACCCTTTCGGATCGTTGTTTCTACTAAGGACAGCACAGGAATTTCGAACGTAATTCAAAGCTCTTTTGCATTAGCCAAAGAATTAGAATCTCAGTTGAGCGATTATCAAATAAATTCAGAATTAAGTCAGGTGAATCTTAGAGCAGGTACAGGTGATTTTTTTTCGATTCATCCCCCTTTGAAAGAGGTTTTGGCTCTTGCGATGCGTGCAGAGAAAATGACAAACGGAGCGTTGAATGTTAAAGTGGGCCGATTGGTTCAAGCCTGGCGAAAAACGCGGCGTGATAAAATTTTACCAAATGAAAATGAACTTAGAAAAATTGCTTGGGCTGTTCAAGGGAATTGCATTGAATTTTCCCAAGATTCTTCCCAATTACGGTTAGTGGACCGCGACTGCCAATTGGACTTAGGATCCTTGGGCAAAGGATTTGTAGCGCAGAAAGTTTTAGACCATTTGATAAATAATTCATGGCCTAATGTGTTAGTAGATGCTGGAGGGAAAATTTGCCTGACGACGCAGGCTGATACCAGCGGAGCGTGGATCGTTGGCCTAGAAATTCCCGGTGGGACATCCATTTCAGATCGGATGCTACCTGTAAAAAACTGCTCCATAGCGAGTTCAGGAAAGACTTACCAACAAGTTCGCATTGGCAATCAAACTTATTCACATGTATTAGACCCGAGAACCGGAATGGCATTAACGCATGGACGTTCTGCCACAGCCATAGCGTCTGATGGGACGCTGGCCGATTGGATTGCGACGGCTGCCACCATCATGCCGATACAGGAAATTGAAAAATTATTGGTAAAATTGCCAGATGTTCGCTTATTGGTTTGGGAATTCAACGCTGATAAATTGAACATTTTATTTAATCGTAATCTTTTGTAGTATGAAATACATGTTGATATCTTGTTTTTTGGTTCTTGTTTGTCAGCCAATTTCAGCCCAAAAACTTAGTAATTATAAACAAACGATTCCTGGAAGCACGGTCTCTTTCGATATGGTGGCTATTCCTTCAGGCGATTTTTTATTAGGCAGTTCGGCCCAAGAGGCGGGACATAAAGCAGATGAGGGTCCCCAGAAAAAAGTTAAAGTAAATGCTTTTTGGATGGGGAAAACAGAGGTAACCTACGATGAATATCAATTATTTTTTGAGGAGGAGCGTGACCCAGAACCTAAGCCGGCTAAAACAGGTCCTGATGCGGTTACTAGACCTAGCCCTCCTTACATTGATTTTACGTTAGGTATGGGGAAAGTAGGTGGATTCCCAGCCAATTCAATGCAGCAATATTCGGCCATCATGTATTGCAAATGGTTGTATGCGAAAACGGGTATTTTTTATCGCATCCCAACGGAAATAGAATGGGAATATGCGTGCAAGGCGGGCCAAAAAAATCCCATCGAGCCGCTAGATGAGTATGCTTGGTATGCTAAAAATTCACAAGAAAAATACCATCAAGTCGGCTTGAAAAAACCGAATGCCTTTGGTTTGTATGATATGCTGGGAAATGTCTCAGAATGGGTATTAGATCATTATGATGCGGAAGGATATAAAAAAGCTGAATCACCTGTATTTACAGATAAATATGCGGATGCGATTGTTCGAGGGGGAAATTTTCAAGATGAAAAGGTATTAGTTAGCCCCTTCGCCCGATTTGCTGCAGATCCAGTTTGGAATCGCAGAGATCCACAAATACCTAAAAGTATTTGGTGGAACGCGGATGCCCCCTTTGTTGGTTTTAGAATTATTAGACCTAATCCGCAGCCAAGTGCACAGGAAATTAGGACATTTTTTGAAAAATATTTAAATTGAGAATCTAAACTATTTACACATGAAAAATTCAAGAAGAGATTTCGTTAAGCAGTCAGGCTTAGCAGCTAGTGGATTGATTTTAAGTCCTTGGGCAGCTAATGCATTTGCAGGTCAAAGCCTGGTAGGCGATACGCTAAAAGTAGCCATCATTGGTTGCGGAGGCCGTGGAACAGGTGCCATTACTCAGGCATTAAGTACGAAAGAAAATATCAAATTAGTTGCGATGGCTGATGTTTTCCGTGATCGATTAGATGATTGTTACAACAATTTGATGAAATCGAGAGCGAAGGATGCTTCAGCGAAAGCGATCCCAATTAGCCAAAAAGTAGATGTTCCAGAAGACCATAAATTTGTAGGTTTTGATGCCTATAAAAAAGCAATGGCCTTAGCGGATGTAGTAATTTTGACTACCCCTCCAGGATTTAGACCTCCATATTTTGAGGAAGCCGTGGCTCAAGGAAAGCAAATTTTTATGGAAAAGCCGGTGGCAACAGATCCAGCGGGTATCCAACGCGTTTTGGCAGCAGCTAAAATAGCGAAGCAAAAGAAATTAAATGTGGTGGTGGGTTTACAACGTCATTATCAAAACTCTTACAGAGAACTGATGAAACGTGTGCAAGATGGACAAATTGGAGATATTGTTTCGGCCTCTTGCTGGTGGAATAATGACGGAGTATGGGTGAAACCTCGTAAAGAAGGTCAGACGGAGATGGATTACCAATTGCGTAACTGGTATTATTTCAATTGGATGTGTGGAGATCATATTACAGAGCAACATGTTCATAACATTGACGTCATCAACTGGGCTAAAAATGGGTATCCGGTAAAAGCTCGTGGAACGGGTGGACGTGAGGTAAGAAAAGGAAAGAATTATGGTGAAATTTTTGATCATCACATTGTTGAATTTGAATATGCGGATGGTACAATTCTGAATAGCCAATGCCGACATATCCCAGGTACTTGGGCTAAGGTGGATGAGCATGTGATTGGAACGAAAGGAAAGATACATTTTGATGCGGCCAAAATTTTTGATCACAAGGGAAATCTTCAATATGCGTTTGATAAAAAGACGAAGGAAAATAATCCATATCAAACAGAGCATGATGAATTATGGGCTACTGTGGCAGCCGGCGAATACAAGTTTGCTGATGCTGAAAATGGGGCTTATTCGACTATGACGTCAATTTTAGGGCGTATGGCCACTTATTCAGGCCAAGTAATTGAATGGGATAAAGCCATCAATTCAGGACTTAATATAGCACCTTCTACTTTTAGTTGGGATGCGGACATGCCATCCAAGCCAGATGCAAATGGTTTGTATGCTGTGGCAGTACCTGGAAAAACAAAGTATTTTTAAAAAATTATCTCAAAAAAACTAGATTTTTAATTAAATTGCGGCTTCATTTTTTAGCCTAAAGTAATGAACTATCAACCACAGGATTTTCTTCCGATTTTTGTCCAACTTGCGGCGGCCCTTGCATTTATCGTGGCCACGATGTTGGCGACACATGCGCTGGGTCCTAAAAGGCATTCCGAGAAAAAAGATGACACGTTCGAATGTGGAATTGAATCTGTAGGAGATGCCCGCACACCTATTTCAGTCAAGTATTTTTTAGTAGCCATTTTGTTTGTGCTATTTGATATAGAAATTGTTTTCATGTACCCTTGGGCAGTTAATTTCAAGGAATTATCGTGGAATGGATTTTATGAAATGATTGTGTTCATGGGTTTACTTTTAGCAGGATTCGTGTATGTGATTAAAAAAGGAATTTTAACCTGGGAAAAATAAACTTTCAAACGAATTGATGGTTTATAATTTTCAAGATAGCGTCTAGTTGATATGAGTAATTCAGAGATAAGTATGGTGGAATCGCCACCGGGATTAGAGGGACAAGGTTTTTTTGCGACAAGTTTAGATTCATTGGTGGGACTGGCCAGAGCGAATTCGCTTTGGCCTTTGCCGTTTGCGACCTCTTGTTGTGGGATTGAATTTATGTCCACGATGGCATCACATTATGACATTGGTCGTTTTGGTGCGGAAAGACTTAGTTTTTCTGCGCGCCAAGCTGATGTTTTGATGGTGATGGGAACCATTGCCAAAAAAATGGCTCCCGTTGTTAAGCAGGTTTATTTACAGATGGCGGAACCTCGTTGGGTTTTATCGGTAGGAGCTTGCGCATGTTCTGGGGGAATTTTTGACACGTATTCTGTTTTACAAGGTATAGATCGAATTATCCCCGTGGATGTATATGTACCTGGTTGTCCTCCGCGTCCTGAGCAAATCTTAGATGGATTTATGCAAATTCAGGAATTAGCAAAAAAAGAAAGTACGCGCAGGCGAAATATGCCAGAGTACAAGGCTTTATTAGCGTCATACGGAATCGAATAAGGGTAGGGATATGGAAAAATTGAATAATCAACAAATCATAGAAGCCCTTCAGAAGGCATTTGGGGAACATGCTATTTATGGCATAGGAGAATCTCATGGGATTCTTCAGGTGACGACTTCTGTAGATCAAATTGTTCCTATGATGCATTTTTTATATGCAGATCCTATTTTAAAGTTTCAGTTTTTGACCGATTTAGCGGGGATACATTTTCCGGAAGCGAAAGGTCAGGAGTTGGGTGTTATCTATCATTTGCACAGTTTAGAGAACAATGTGCGCTTGTGGATTAAGGCCTATGCGCCTATTGATGCACCTAATTTTCCAACGATCACGGGATTGTACGCGTCGGCCAATTGGATGGAGCGTGAAGCCTTTGATTTTTATGGAATTATTTTTGAAGGTCATCCTAATTTGACACGTATTTTAAATGTGGATGATATGGATTACCATCCGATGCGTAAAGAATATCCGTTAGAGGATGCGACGCGTCATGATAAGATTGATGAACTTTTTGGTAGATAATCTACTTATTGATAAAATTTTATGTCTGAAATAGCCTTAGTAAATAGTCCAAATGTTGGTTTAGATAAAACACAAAAAGGGGGTCCTTATGTGAATGATTTATCGACACTAAATTTAGGGCCTACACATCCGGCCACGCATGGTATTTTTCAAAATATCTTGACGATGGATGGGGAGACGATCGTAGATGCGGAGCAAACGGTGGGTTACATACATCGTGCTTTTGAAAAAATTGCTGAGCGTCGTCCATTTTATCAGATTACCACATTGACTGACCGGATGAATTATTGTTCATCGCCGATCAACAACATGGGTTGGCATTTGACGGTTGAGAAATTATTAGGAATTGAGGTTCCAAAGCGTGCTCAATACATTCGGGTAATTATGATGGAGTTAGCTCGTTTAGCTGATCACATTGTTTGTAATTCTATTTTGGCTGTGGACACGGGAGCTTTAACGGGTTTCTTGTATGTCTATCAGTGGAGGGAGCATATTTATGAAATTTACGAGGAATTATGTGGGGCACGGTTGACGACCAACATGGGTCGTTTTGGTGGAATGGAGCGTGATTTGTCCAAGGTAGCCATTGAAAAAATCAATATTTTATTAGAAGGATTGCCTAAAGGTTTGAAGGAATTTGAGGGAATGGTCATGCGGAATCGTATTTTCATGGATCGCACTCAAAATGTAGGGGCAATTTCTGCTGAGCGTGCGTTAAATTATGGTTTTACGGGGCCCAATTTGAGAGCGGCTGGGGTTGATTATGATGTTCGTTCCTTGAATCCATATTCTTCGTATGAGGATTTTGAATTTGACGTGCCCGTGGGAACCAAAGGCGATACCTATGATCGCTTTTTAGTCCGAGAGGAAGAAATGTGGCAGAGTTTACGCATCATTAAGCAAGCGATGGAAAATCTTCCAGAGGGTCCTTATCATGCGGATGCTCCTCACTATTATTTGCCACCAAAGCAGGAGGTGTATAAAAATATGGAGGCATTGATTTACCATTTTAAAATTGTGATGGGTGAGATTGATGCCCCGGTAGGTGAGGTATATCAGTCGGTTGAGGGAGGAAATGGTGAATTAGGTTTTTATTTAGTTTCAGATGGGGGGCGGACACCTTATCGATTGAAGTTTAGACGTCCGGGATTTATTTATTACCAAGCGTTCCCTGAGATGATTAAGGGTTCGTCACTTTCGGATGCGATTGTCACGATGTCGTCGATGAATGTGATTGCTGGAGAGTTAGATACTTAATACATGGAAGCAAAAAATACAATTAGTTTTCCGGCGGAGACGTTGGAGTTAGTTCAAAAAATAATCAAGCGTTATCCGGAGGGAAAGCATAAGTCTGCAATACTTCCCATTTTGCATTTGGCTCAAGCGGAATGGAAATGGTGTAGTCCAGAGGTAATGGATTATGTAGCTTCGTTGCTATCAATCGCTCCTGTAGAAGTGTATGAAGTGGCTTCTTTTTACACCATGTTCCATTTAGAGCCTGTTGGCGAGCATGTCATTGAATATTGTAGAACGGGTCCATGTTGTCTGATGGGGGGCGTGGAAGTATATGATCATTTGAAAAAACGTTTGGGAATTCAGACGGGGGAGACTACTTCTGATGGCAAGTTTACGATTAAGGAAGTGGAGTGTTTGGCAGCATGTGGTTGGGGTCCTGTATTTCAAATTCGAGAAAAGTTTTATATGCAATTAACGGCAGAGAAGGTGGATCAGATTATAGATGAACTTAGTAAATAGGCTGGAATGAAAATATTAACAGAACATATAGACGTACCAGGGATAGAAACCATTGATGTTTTTTGCAAACATGGTGGATATCAGGCGGTGGAAAAGGCGATTAAAAAAATGACTCCTGATGAGGTAACGGAAGAGGTGAAAAAATCGGGTTTAAGAGGTCGTGGAGGAGCTGGATTCCCTGTTGGGATGAAGTGGTCTTTTTTGGCAAAGCCAGAAGGTGTACCTCGTTATTTGGTTTGTAACGCTGATGAGTCGGAACCAGGCACATTTAAAGATCATTATTTAATGTGGAAATCACCTCATACCTTGATTGAGGGGATGATCGTAGCTAGTTATGCTTTGGGTGCAAACACGTCATATATTTATGTGAGGGGAGAATTAATGTATGTGATTCACATTTTGGAGAAAGCGATTCAGGAGGCATATGATAAGGGTTATTTGGGTAAAAATATTTTGGGATCTGGCTATGATTTAGATCTCTATGTTCAGCCTGGTGGGGGTGCCTACATTTGTGGAGAGGAGACGGCCTTGTTGGAATCATTGGAAGGTAAAAGAGGAAATCCTCGTATTAAACCTCCATTCCCAGCTGTGAAAGGGGTTTGGCAATGCCCTACGGTAGTCAATAATGTGGAGTCGATTGCAGCTACCTCATGGATTGTAAATCATGGAGGTGATGCGTATGCGGCAATTGGGGTGGGGAGAAGTACGGGTACCAAATTGATTTCAGCGTCCGGACATATTCGCAAGCCAGGGGTATATGAAATTCCATTAGGTATTACGGTAGAGGATTTTATTTATTCAGATGAATGGTGTGGAGGAATTCGTGATGGACATAAATTGAAGGCTGTAGTAGCGGGTGGTTCGTCTGTTCCCATCTTATCGGCGGATATGATTTTGAATACGGCCTCAGGTGAGAAACGATTAATGACGTATGAGTCATTATCAGATGGTGGTTTTGCTACGGGAACGATGTTAGGATCTGGGGGTTTTATTGTCATGGATGAGACGACTTGTATTGTCCATAATACGTTGACTTTTGCTCGTTTTTATCACCATGAATCCTGTGGCCAATGTTCACCTTGTCGAGAGGGAACAGGCTGGATGGATAAGGTGATTTATCGCATTGAGCATGGTAAGGGAAGAAAAGAGGACATTGATTTATTAGTCGATGTGGCTAAAAAAATTGAGGGAAATACGATTTGTCCTTTGGGGGATGCGGCTGCATGGCCTGTGGCGGCAGCGATTAGACATTTTAGAGATGAGTTTGAGTGGCATATAGATCATCCTGAGTTAGCGATTCAGCCGGGGGCTGTTTACATGCGACCAGGAGCTAGTTGGACCCAATAAACAAACCGATGACTTCGAAAATTCTATTTGTCGGTCATGATGCGAATGGTGCTGGAGCGCAAATAGTATTATTAAATTGGTTAAAAGCGGAGGCGAATAGAGGTAAAAAGAATTATTTGTTGTTAGAAAAAGGGGGAGAGTTGTTAGCTCAATATGAGCGATATGCGACGGTTTGGGTGTGGAGAAAGGGCCCTAATAAAATTGAAAAAATAGTGAAGAAAATACCTTTCCTCAAACGTGAGGATCGGGTGGATCGGGAGCCTAATAGGGCGGAAATTGCTTCTATGTTAAAGAATTTTAGGCGTGAGAAATTCACACTAATTTTAGGTAATACGGTAGCATCATTAAGTTTAATGCAGCAATTACAAGGGATGAGAATTCCATTTGGAGTGTATGTTCATGAACTTGATTTTTCGATTTCAATGTATGCTACAGAAAAGGATATGGCATTTTTGGCCCAACAATTGAGCATGGTTTTCGGTGTTTCTGAGCAGGTAATCCGATTGCTCGTTGGCAAATTTAATGTCCCTAAAGAACGAACATTATTGTTGCCACCGATCATTGAAATTCCTAAAACCCGTTCAGATCGAGGGGGGCAAATTCGGGAGCAATTAGGTATTCCTTCGGATGCTCAGGTGGTTTTGGGTTGTGGATTGGCAGAATGGAGAAAGGGTACTGATATTTTTATCCGCGTGGCCCGACAAGTCATCAGAAAAATGCCAAAGGTGCATTTTATCTGGTTGGGCGTGGGAGATAATGTTTTTTCTGCTGAACTAAGGGCTGAGAAAGAACATTGGGATGAGAGCAAGCAAGTACATTTAGTTCCTCAAAAATTGGATTCGAAACCCTATTTTGAGGCGATGGATTTGTTTTTTTTATCATCCAGAGAAGACCCCTTTCCCTTAGTTATGTTGGAGGCGGCTTTTCACGGTAAACCTATCGTGGGATTTGAAGGTAGTGGTGGGGTAAATGATTTTTTGAAAGATTTTCCCGACATGTTGGTAGGGTATTTAGAAGAGGAGCAAGCCAGAGATTGTATTTTAAAATGGCTAAGTGAGGATTTACCTGATCAAACAAAAATGACTTTAGAATTGAAAAATAGATCATTGCAATATTCTGCCGATCGTTTTTTAGAACGTTGGCATCAAATGGGCTTAAAATAAGTAAAAATGAAAGTAACGATAGATAATATCACGTTAGAGGTAGAGCAGGGTACAACTATTATGCAGGCTGCCCGACAAATCGGACCCGAGATTACACCTCCGGCCATGTGCTATTACGAACCCTTAAAGGCTTCTGGTGGTAAATGCCGAGGATGCTTGGTGAAGGTGACAGCAGGTTCGGAAAAAGACCCTAGGCCCATGCCTAAATTGGTTCCTGCTTGTTTGACTCAAGTACAAGATGGCATGATTGTGGAGAATACCATTAATGAGGAAGTGCTTGAAACGAGACGTGGCATTGTAGAGTTTTTGTTGTTGAATCATCCCTTGGATTGTCCTGTTTGTGATCAGGCAGGTGAGTGCCATTTACAAGATTTTTCTTTTGAGCATGGAGTTTCAAGCACGCGCACCGCAGAAGAGAGAAATACTTTTGAGCCGACTGATTTAGGGCCCAACATACAATTGCATATGAACCGCTGTATTTTATGCTACCGTTGTGTGTATACGGCGGACCAAATTACAGATGGTCGCGTGCATGGAGTGATGAATCGTGGAGATCATGCAGAAATCAGTACTTACATCGACAAGGCAATCGACAATGATTTTTCTGGAAATATGATTGATGTATGTCCGGTAGGAGCATTGACTGATAAAACATACCGATTTAAAAGTAGGGTGTGGTTTTCAAAACCTGTGGAGGCGCATTGTGCCTGTGAAAAGTGTTCGGGCCAAGTAACTTTATGGTACAAGGGAGAGGAAGTTATTCGGGTGACCGGGCGTAAAAATGAGTGGGGGGAAGTCAAAGAATTTATTTGCAATACCTGTCGATTTGATCGCAAGAAAACAGCTGAGTGGACGATTGAGGGCCCTGCTAAAGTTTCACGTCATTCGGTTATTTCGGCCAACAAATATGGGTCGAATTTAATTCAACCTGCTTTTCCAATAAGCCAAGCGGCGAGGGATTATAAGTTGATCAATGATGATCGGGATCGGAGTTTTTTGACGGATCAAGTTAAATTAGAAGCTAAAAAATAATATGGAATTACTATCAGACTTATTTCTTGCTAAGGCGGCATTTATTGGAATTGTGTTTGCTATTACCTTAGGTGTAGCTGCATATTCTACTTATTTTGAGCGTAAAATTGCTGCCTTCATGCAAGATCGCATCGGTCCAGATCGCGCGGGTCCCTTTGGGATTTTACAACCTTTAGCTGACGCGGTGAAGATGTTTATGAAGGAAGATTTCATTCCGGCAAACTCGAATAAGTGGCTATTTATTGCAGGACCTTGTTTATCTATGTTGACAGCGCTAATGACCTCTGCTGTTGTGCCTTTTGGAGATACAGTGACGATAGGAGGTACAACTTTTGATTTGCAGGGAATCGATGTGAATATTGGGATTCTTTGGGTTTTTGGGATAGTTTCTCTAGGCGTGTATGGAATTTTAATTGGCGGCTGGGCGTCTAATAATAAGTATTCATTATTAGGGGCTATTCGTGCGGCCTCTCAAAATATCTCGTATGAATTAGCCATGGGATTGGCGATTATAGCCATACTATTGTTTACGGGAAGTTTATCTACGAAGGCAATTGTTGAGGGCCAACAAAATGGACATTGGAATATTTTTTACCAACCGCTTGGATTCATTATTTTCTTGATTTGTGCTTTTGCGGAATGCAATAGAACTCCATTTGATTTACCAGAATGTGAGACGGAATTAATTGGTGGATACCACACGGAATATTCCTCCATGAAATTGGGTTTTTACTTATTTGCTGAATACATCAATATGTTTATTTCGGGTGCAGTTATGGCAACCCTTTACTTTGGTGGTTATGATTACCCAGGTATTGATTTTGTCACGGCTCAATTTGGGAATAATGTGGCCGTTTTTGTGGGGATGGGCGCACTTATAGGTAAATCACTATTATTTGTTTTTGTATTTATGTGGGTTCGTTGGACCCTTCCACGTTTTCGTTATGACCAATTAATGGGATTGGGCTGGGCTGGATTAATTCCATTATCCATGTACAATGTGGTTGTAACTGCTTTTGGTATTTTAATTGGCAAGCCATTCACCGCAGGTGTGGTGGGAGTAATTTTATTAATTGTGGGCTTATTCGTTCACGATCAATTGTTTGTAAAGAAAAAAATAGCTTAGGAATATGAAATTAAGCAATCGAACAAAGGTAATGGAGCAGGGGGAAATGACGCTTGCTGAGCGCATGTATTTACCTGCCATTGTGGGGGGTATGGCGACTACGCTCAAGCACTTTTTCTCAAAACCTGTGACCATCCGTTACCCAGAACAAAAGCGTTATTTGGGTCCTATATTTAGGGGCCAACATATTTTAAAGAAGGATGAAAATGGGGCAGAAAGGTGTACCGCTTGTGGATTATGTGCAGTAGCATGTCCTGCAGAGGCCATATCCATGGTTGCTGAAGAACGTAAGCCGGGAGAAGAAAAATTGTATCGTGAAGAGAAGTATGCCAAAGTGTACGAAGTCAATATGCTTCGTTGCATCTTTTGTGGTCTTTGCGAGGAGGCATGTCCCAAGGAAGCTATTTTCCTACGTCATGACACCATGGTGCCTGTTTTTAATAGTCGGGATGAGGTTATTTATGGGAAAGATAAATTAGTTGAAAAAATGGACCAGCGCTATTTGCGTGAAGGTTGGAAATAATTAAGATATGGCAATTTCAAATATATGGTATTTTCTTTCTGCATTGACGTTATTAAGCGCTTTGATGGTTGTTTTAGCTAAAAACCCTATTCATAGTGTTTTGTATTTGGTCTTTACTTTTTTTTGTATTTCAGGACACTACGTGCTTTTGAATGCTCAGTTTTTAATGGCCGTTAACATCATTGTTTATGCTGGCGCGATCATGGTTTTGTTTTTATTTGTGATTATGATGTTTGATTTGAAAAAGAATCAGCCTGAATCTAAAAGTTCATTAACCAAATTAGCTGGTTCAGTAGTGGCAGGTACATTATTGGTTTTATTTATTGCTCTGTTGCGCAAAAACACGTTACAGGCTCCTTTAGAGGCTAATTTCAAATCTCAAACGGGAATGGTTGAAACGCTAGGAAAGCTATTGTACACCGAATACCTATTGCCTTTTGAGTTAATTTCTATCTTGTTTTTTGTTGCGATGGTGGGCGCAGTTATGTTGGGAAAACGAGAAGCAGGTGAGCGTAATTTTTAAATATTGATTAGCATAAAAAAAGGGATCTGATTTTTTCAGATCCCTTTTTTGTTAACCGCTGCCCTTATTTTTGGGGACTTCTTTTCGATTTGAATGGACGATCAAACAATCCTAGTTTTAAACCTATTTGTCCTGAAACCCCCTTCATATCGGCATGGCTATTTTTACCTGCGGCAAATCTGTAGTTTACTGCACCAAATAATTTGGCATACTTAAATACGTTTAATTCAAGACTAAGCCCTGGTTGAATGCCAATGGCTGCGGGTCCTCGACGAAACATTCCTCGTACATCATCAGAGTCACGATGCATGAACCTTGGACCAGGCGCACCCATTTGAGGATTATTTGTACGATTGATGCCTTTATAGGCTTGGAAATCAGGATCTTCAACATGTATGGATCCGATCATTAATGGGAAGCTAATATGTATAAGAGAATTCGATTTTGGGGTATAGGCTATTTGAAATCCTGAAAATAATTGCTTGGGTTTAAGGGGTGTTGACCTATTTTGATTTTCGCCACGTCTCATATTTCCTAAAACACCTGCACCGATTTCCCATTGATTATTCACATGAATAGCAAAGTTAAAACCTTGTTGTGTTCCTAATTGGCCAAATTGTACCACGGGTCCCGCGCTAATCCCCCATGATTCTAATCCATTTCCTTTTTTCAATGTGAAAAGGGTTCGTAATTCTGGTTTGCTTTGGTCTTTTTTCACAGAGTCCCTATTTACGTTTGTCGGTATCTGAGCTATCGCTGAAAAACCTAAAGCCAGCGTTAATAGGATATAAGGTAGGCGCATTGAAATTGTTTTGATCTGCATGTTTTTGTATTTTCTAATTTATTTGGTAAGCTATAAAATTCTTTTTTTATTTTTTAAATAATCAGGCATTAAATTCAACTCCACGTTTTCAATATACCTCATGGATGATTTATTAACGATTATCCCTTTGTTTTATTTGATTCATCCTATTTATTTCTGGTTGATTTCAGTAGCAGGATAGTTTTATCCTGTTAGCTTTCCTTGATACTTACGCCACTGATTGAAGGGCGAAGTGGAATATTTTTCGGCTTTGTTAGAACGTATTTATTTTTAGGCCGATGGTAAAGTTTCTACCTGGTGCGGCATTGTAATACCTTCCTGCGGCTGCATTTAAATCAGGGCCTAAGCTGTACGTTTCATTGAGAATATTTTCCATGGCAAACCAAAGTTCCCAGGAAAATTTAGGTTTTACTTTTTGATAGGCTATTTTGGAATTCCAAATTCGATAGGCGGGCAGTCGGTCCGTATTTGCGTCATTTAAATATAAGTAATCAGAGAAAATGTATTGTTGGTTCCACGAAAACCCAGATGGGTGAGTCAATATGGCAAGGAATGAATTTTGAAATGGGCTCGTTCCGGTCAAGAAATTGCCATTATACGTCTTGCCAGAGGTAGTATAATCGGTGAATCTAAAATCTTGCCAGGTAGTCGAATTGTTGATGAATAGGTATTTATGTGCTTTCCAACTGGCGGTCAATTCAAGCCCTTTTTGAGTTGTTTCCCCTACATTGGCAAAATAATCAGAACCATCGGCGGCTCTACTAACTACAATTGTCTCATTCAGATTAAATAAATAGGCTGTCAAATCCCAATTGAAAAGGTTGTTATGGGATGCGCCTCTCCAAGTTATTT